>Ga0105353_1000586_pt1 | contig 20603 bp, 18 predicted proteins | sample EN1Hudsemesocosm_2_FD_83657 | JGI IMG/M metagenome (GOLD analysis project Ga0105353, IMG submission 83657) | Methane-oxidizing microbial communities from mesocosms in the Hudson Canyon - EN10B Hudson Canyon | ecosystem: Environmental > Aquatic > Marine > Cold seeps | place: Hudson Canyon...
GACCTCAGCACTTATTCTGATGCAGATATTGGTGCTGCCGCACGTGTTGTACATGAAGGAAGCAAAAAAACACTCGACACTTATTTCACGCTTGAAGCTGTTCGAAATGAAGAGGAAGAAACAAGGGTTAGCTTACCTGAAGGTTTCAATGCTTCCGAAGTAAGGTTAACCGGAAATGTGGTCGGTGAAGCACCTTTTAATGGTACATTAATCCATAAAGGCTGGAAGGTAAGTCAAACCAAGTTACCAAAGATAGCCGAAGGGCATGACACCTCTATTGTTGCACCCGCTGAGGTTGAACTATGAGTGATGAAATAAATGCTCGCTATTCAATTGGTATTGACCTTGGGACCACGCATTGTGTCTTGTCTTATCTTGACCAAATTAAAGCGACTGAAGATACAAACACCGAAGTAGAGGTTTCTGTTTTATCGATCCCACAACTTACTCAGCCTGGCGTCGTAGACGAAAATAAACAACTCCCCTCTCTCATCTACCGCGCACACGAGTCAGAGTTAAACCCCAGTGAACTTACTTTACCTTGGCGTACAGAATCTGAAGTATTAACGGGAACTATCGCCAGACAGCTAGGCAGTAAAACACCCATTCGGCTGGTCTCAAGCGCAAAAAGCTGGTTATGCCATGGAGGCATTGATCGCCACGAAGCATTTCTTCCAATGGGCAGTCCTGAAGAAGTCACAAAGATATCCCCCTTGAACGCGACGGTTGAGTATTTAAGCCACTTACGCCAAGCATGGGACCATAAATTTCCAGATGACGTGTTATCTGAACAAGAGGTCACAATTACAATTCCTGCCTCTTTTGACCCTGCAGCGCGTGAATTAACCGCAGAAGCCGCCAGCCAGCTCAATTTAAAGCATTTAACTTTACTTGAAGAACCTCAAGCAGCCGTTTATAACTGGATCAAAGCCTGTGGTGATAACTGGCGAGAACAAGTCTCACTCGGAGATATAATACTTGTCGTAGATATTGGTGGCGGAACCTGCGATTTATCACTAATCGCGGTCAGTGAGGATGAAGGCAATCTAACCTTGAATCGTGTCGCAGTAGGTGATCACATTCTGCTGGGCGGCGACAATATGGACCTTGCACTTGCTTACCGTGTTAAAGCGAAACTTGCAGCTGAAGGAAAAGATCTGCAGCCTTGGCAAGTTCAAGCTATTGTTCAGGCCTGCAGAGATGCTAAAGAACAACTTTTACTTGAAAACGATATTGACGAAGTAGCCATTGCCATCCCTAGCCGAGGATCAAAACTATTAGGCGGCACACTACGTACATCTTTAACTCGCGAAGAAGTGAATGAAACCTTAGTTGAAGGTTTCTTTCCACATGTAAAAATTGATGAACATCCTATCGCTGCACGCCGCTCAGCATTAAGTCAAAAAGGCCTACCTTATGCGCAAGATCCAGCAATTTCTCGCCATTTAGCGGCATTTTTAAGTAAGCAAGTAGATGCTGCAAACGATACTTTAAATAACGCAACTCTTGATAACACCACAACACGATATGAAGCAGAATCTTTCATCAAACCCTCTGCGATTTTATTTAATGGCGGCGTTTTAAAGTCCCCCATTCTCGCAGAACGAATGCTCTCTATTATCAATCACTGGTTAGAAAACGCAAACACTAACAAGGCCCGACTACTCAGCGATTCTGATCTTGATTTAGGTGTCGCGATTGGTGCTAGTTATTTTGGTCATATTAAACAAGGCAAAGGCGTTCGTATTCGAGGCGGGCTTGCTAGCACATACTATGTGGGTATCGAAAGCGCTATGCCAGCAATCCCTGGTATGGAGCCCCCAATCGAAGCACTCTGTATTGCGCCTTTTGGCATGGAAGAAGGTAGCGAAGCAAAAGCAAGTGAAACTGAGTTTGGGCTTGTCGTCGGTGAACCCGTGCATTTTCGTTTCTTTGGCTCTAATACGCGTAGGCATGATGAAGCAGGAATACAACTTGATCACTGGCAAGACGGTGAACTTGATGAATTGCCTGAATTACAAATCACTCTTCCGACAGAAGGCCGTCGAGCAGGAGAAGTCGTCGCGGTGCATCTTGTGGCCAAAGTAAGCGAAATAGGCACACTTAAGCTCGAAGCAATCGCGGCTAACAACACAGACAAAAGTAAAGACGCCGAAAGATGGCAAATTGAATTAGATGTGCGAGACTCATGAAGGTCTCTCGGTCTCATTCCGGTTATGTAAGAGGCCGGAATCTATATTTTTCGCCCCTATCTTTTAGTCATAAGTGGGGGTATAAAAGAATGGATTCCGGCCTAAAAACACACCGAAATGACATTTTTATTTGTTCCAACTTTCAGCTGGAAACGAAAATGCGCTATATATTATCGATAATCAAATAATATATAGCGCTATAAATTGCAGCTATTTATAAAAGCGCGTCTAATGCTTCAATTACTTTATCACCAAACTCAGTAGTGCTCAGTAATTGAATACCTTTGCCAGTAGCCGTTAAGTCACTCGTTGAAAAACCCGCTTCAAATACGCTTTGCATTGCTGTCCACACGGCTTTAGCCTCTGCATCCATGTTAAAGCTCATATCTAACATTAGGGCAACCGACCCAATCATTGAATATGGATTCGCAATATTTTTACCCGCAATGTCTGGCGCCGACCCATGAGATGGTTCGTAATAGGCTTTTTCTGGCCCCATGCAAGCTGAAGGCATTAAACCTAACGAACCTAATAAACCGCCACCTTGGTCACTTAAAATGTCACCAAACATATTTTCCATCACCATGACATCAAACTGACCGGGATTTAGACATAAGTAGGTGGCTGCGGCATCAACAAGCATGTGTACGACAGTAACTTCTGGATAATCTTTCGCGACTTCGTCTAGAACTTCATTCCATAATACAGAAGAGACCAACACGTTACTCTTATGAATATTGTGAAGTACTTTCTTACGCTTCATGGATTCTTTAAACGCCACGGTTACAATTTGACGAATTTGATCTTCATCATATTCTAGCGTTTCTTTCACATAGCGTTTTCCATCTTCAGTCACGCCACGCTCTTTCGCGCCAAAGTAAAGACCACCTATTAATTCTCTAATTAATAGGATATCGATACCTTCACCAACCACTTCAGGCTTTAAAGGTGAAAAATGAGCCATACCTTTAGGTAGCAAAATTGGTCGAAAGTTTGCATAGGTATTTAAGTGGCGGCGTAATGGCAACAGTGCACCACGCTCCGGGCGTTCTTCAACCGGAATTTTTTCTGACTCCTCATGACTCAAGCCAATCGGGCCTTTGAGCACCGCATCAGCGGAAGTACAAATTGCTTTCGTTGCTTCAGGAAATGACTTTCCTGTTGAAAAATAGGCACTCGCGCCAAATTCGGCTTCAACGCAATCAAACTTCACATCCCTTTTCTGTTCAATTAATGTCAATACGCGCAGCGCTTGTTTGGTTATTTCTGGGCCAATGCCGTCACCGGCCAAAATGGCAATTGTATGGGTTTGAGTCATTTTATTATCCTGATAATTTTATGCGCAAGTATTGTAATGATTGCGCCCCCTATCTGGCAACTTTGAACATTAAATTCAAACAAAAACATAAGGAAATCATTATTAGGTTGACGGATGCGTCACCTTTCGGTAATTTTCCTCCTCCCATGGGGCATAAACAGCAGTAAGTACGCATTTTTTTCCATCCTTAGCGATAATTTCTTGCTGTTTTAGTTATAATCTCCTGTAGCTCATGCACACCATTATAATTTGATTAGAAAATTGAGGCCAATTGGTAATGTCGTACGAAAATATCCTTTATGAAGTAAAAGGGCCGCTTGGACTAATTACCCTAAACCGACCAACTAAGCACAATGCCGTTTCACTTGCGACACTGGACGATTTACATGCCGCGCTTAATCAAGCAGAAGCGGACCCAGCGGTTCGTGTTATCGGACTTACCGGCGCAGGCCCTAAGGCTTTTGCATCAGGATCTGACTTAAAAGAAGTCGAACACCGAGATATTAGAAAAGCACTGGAACCTATCGTTCAAGGTCTTGCTGAGCGCTTAGAACGCTCAGCGCTTCCCTCAATCGCTGCAATTAATGGCATTTGTATGGGCGGCGGACTTGAATTAGCGCTAGGTTGCGACATTCGTATCGGCACACAAAATTCTAAATATGCAACACCGGAAGGCAAGTTAGGCATTATCCCTGGCGGCGGTGCCACCCAGCGTCTACCTAGAATTGTAGGAAAGGCTTGGGGCATGGAAATGCTGTTAATGGGCGAAACCATTGATGCCGATCGCGCTTATCAAATCGGCTTAATCACGCGATTAGTCGAGCCTGAAGATTTGATGCCCACTCTAACGCAGATGGCAGCTCATATTGCCAGCTTCGCACCATTGGTTCCACATTTCATGAAATCGATGGTGAACTACGGTCTTGAATCTAGCCAACACTCAGGCTTAGCGCTAGAGAAATTTGCGCAAGCAGCCCTGATTGAAACAGCAGATAAAAAAGAAGGGTTACGTGCATTCTTAGAAAAGCGCGCACCAGTTTGGACAGGAAAATAATCTTCCATACTTTATTTGCTTAAAGTTCCTGCTTTCTCAAGCTCACAGAAAGGTCGTTACCTACAGTAACGGCCTTTTTTGCTGCTTCTAACTATTTTTCACAACGTCAACGAACTTGAATTACAATATGCTTCAAAAACAACCCACGACCTAAAGACGGAATATTTCACAAAAAACGCTTCAAACAATACATCCTACTTCACAGTAAATAAACGCTACCCTCGCGATTTAGTTATTCGCTCCTATTCAGATGGTATATGTTAAGGTAGGTAAAAATAATAATTTCCTTACTTGGCCCTTTTATGTCAAAAAGTACGTGTTTATTGTTAATTTTGCTGCTTTCATCATGCGCAACCTTTGACAAAACCAATATACCACCAGGCTACCGAGTTATTGGTTTAGGTTTTTCTTTTACAGTTCCCACTCAAAAATCTTGGTTTGCGGTTGAATACGGCACCAGCCATCGAATTAAGCTAAGCCAATTGAACAATCAGGACAGTTATTCTATTTTGGTCTCAATAAATAGAGGCCCTTCTCAAGGAATGTATCAAACCCCTGAAGCGCATCTTCAAGCTATTCGTCATCACAAACACAGAAAATTCAGGCAAGCAGGTTTGATTCATCACAACCAAAATGAATGGGCCGACTCTCAATATGGTAAGTTATGCGTCCGGTATACTTCTTCTAGTGAAGACTGGAGAGGAAGAAATAATGCTGGTCCAGCCACCGTCGACTTAGTAGGTTTAAGTTGTCCACACCCAGAATTACATAACGTACTAATTTCTATAGACCTTTCGAGGAGGTCGGATACTGATGCAGCAAAGGTTGATTTAACTGCTTATGCAGATGAACTATTTTCTTCAGTTGAATACATCAGTGCCGATTAAGTTCAGGTTTTCTATCTTTACTCGTAATCTAATCGTATTTCCATAGTCGGTTACCGGGCCACCCTCGCTCGCAAATTCATAACCGATAAAAAGTGGGGTTATGGCCTGTCCATTTTTTAAACGCATTATAAAAGTTTGCCGCATCAGAGTACCCAAGTTCTTCGGCCAAATCTTCATTCGATAAGTTTTTATGTTGAATAAGATTAATCGCTAATTGACAGCGAACCTTATCCATTAACCCACTAAAGCTTACCCCCATTTTTTTAAGTTTTCGCCGCAGGGTACGACTACTCATTCCTAAAGCATGTGAAATCATATCGGGGTCTGGAAAATCTCCTGAAGATCCCTTTAAAATACAGTCGATATCATCAACCAATCCTTGTTCTTTTTTGAGTTCCTCCAACAGACATTTAAGATCTCTCTCTGCTTCTGAAGGCAAATCAGGTTTATTAATAATAGGCGTTAGCATTGTTTCCATTCCGATAACCCATTCATTAAACTTACACTCATCTTCAATCTCACAATCAAATAATGTTTGATAGTACAATTTTTCCTCATCATTCAATAATGCTGAAAAGCGAATTGTTTGAATACTTATTTTTTGACCCGATAACTCTTTACTCAAAGTCACCATACCCGTGAAAGTTAACTCAAATAAAAATCGTAATACCTGTGGGTTCAATCTAGAGACATCAATCAGTCGGTTCGTAAATGTTTTTTCATCGGCAATATTAACAATATCGGTAAAACTACCAATCAGATCATAATAGGCTTGCGTTATTTCCATCGCCTCACCCAGAGTTTCTGCATTGCCAACGCAAGCCCCAATAACGCCCAAATCCTGCAAACGATAAAAGTGCGCAATATCACAACCCAAACCTACCCTATAAAATTCATTGATAACGCGGTTCAAGCCACCTAAAGCTTGATGAGAGTTGATAAAGGGAAGATCAAGATCGCTCTGCTCTAATCCCAGTTCAGACATTTGCTTCTGACACCAATCCAAATCCCCCCTACCAGTTAGGTACTCGAAGATTATTCGTAACTCAAAACTAGGGTACTTTTGATCCCCAAAGCTAGCGATTTGATTTAGCACGATACTTTTTTTATTCATAAATGGTGAAATATTCATACTGCGTTATTAACTTTTATTTGATTTATTTTTTCTTATACTTAGATTGCTCTGATTATTAGCGCAGGTCAATATTCATTCGTTCTAAAGAAAACCCCATATTATAAAGGCAGAACATCCCTGTCAGCCAAACACATATCTTTTTATCACCCGATTGCTAATTCACAGTAAAGTATCGACTCGTACCGGTGTAAGAAGAAATTTGTCCCGTCCACCCATTCTTTTTATCGCCTAAATGCTTAAGACGGTAATAACCACTGGGCACATCAGAAGGTATATCCCATGTTAAAATGGCATGAGAGGTTCCCCATACACTATCGATACGCTTCCATTCATATTTAGTTGACCAATCATTATCTGTCGCGACCACATTCCACCGACCATTTTGCCAATATTCAACTTCCATGAATGTACCTTGAGTACGCAAATTATTTTTAGGATGACCCGACCAAAACTTCACAATAACTTGATTCCCTTTAACGTAACTAGCATTCGCATTTTGCACAAGATCACCAATACTTTTAAATATTGGAGGCGCATCCCATAACACCCCAGTTTGAAAGTTAACTGTCTCGCCACTCAAGTCTCGAGGCATTGGTTCAATATTAGGAAAAAGAATAGGGTTCAAATTTGAAGTAGAACCTGCTCCCACTGGCAACATATCACTTGCTAGCTGATAAAAAGCCTGTTGATACGCAGCTAATGTCCATGGACCAAAATGGGTGGACCCCCCTTCATATTGCTGGGTATCATATTCTTCTTTCGTCGTAACATAGCCAGAGTAAGCATTTGATAAACCCGCCACAACCGAATACGAAACAGTACTACCCAACACACTTTCTACCGTAGACATTAACCGTCGACCCGACATAATTGTATACTCAGCAGGCACAGCTAAAATGACTAATTGGCCAATTTTATGAATTGAAATAGGTAGTACTTCAGGAGACCACGGATAAGGTGACGCTTTGCCTTGCGCAACTAAAATAGATTTATTGCCATGACAGTCTCTATCAGCTTGCGTAATAGGCGCAACCAACCCACCCGTAATAAATTGCAAAAATGGATTAGTAGACACATCCCCTTCAACAAAAAGACTTGACCCACGACCGTCTTCAGTACCCGCAGCAAAAGCTTCACCTAAAGCAGCGACACATGTTTGCCTAACCGAGTCTTTCGTAAAATCTGCTGATACGGTCACATTAGAAAAATCGACAAAACGGTGCTGATATTGAACCCCACCCATCAGCTGCTCAGACGCATTATCATAGAGTGAAACAGCTCTTTCATATTGTCGTTGTCCAATAATACGTACATTTTCAAAGCGATCTGAAGTTGGCCCACGCCCCTCACTATCAGGGTTAACATTTGGCGACATGTCACCCGCATTGCTAATCGCGAATGCAGCCACAAAGTCATTTGTATTATTGTATGTCGAACCTTTTAATTTTCGTTCAAATAAATATGAGGCATACCCTTTATTATCACCACTTTGCAGTGTTAAATCTTTACCCATCGCATTTGGATGTGTCGCAAACCAAGAAATCATTCCAACTTCGTCATTACCGGCAGTCATAAACTTCAATACGGTCATTTCTTTTTGAATATCTGAGTGATAATCATCTCGCTCAGCAATAGGATTATTATCATATGCGGGCTTAGAACGATTGTAACTAGCGTTAGAAAGGTCGCCTTTATTTATAAGAATGTAGCCAGGCTTTAAGTTGTTATGTGCTTTTTCTATTGCTGAAATAATGCCATTCACCTGCGCATCATACGCCTGCTGAATAAAGCCCAGAACCGTTATGTCATACAAAGCATAATGCGACTGCCCTCCTGCTGCTGCATGTGTATGCGTGGCACTCAAAACAACATTACGCACATTATAGGTATCGCCAAATTTATCCTGAAGTCCATTTATGACACCTTGAGACACTGACTGAAATAAGGCTCCTGCATCAACACTAACAAATACCGTTCTATCATTTGTGTTTGGATCGACAATAATAAAAGCTCTAGCCCATTGCCGCGTATGAATTCCAGATGTTTTTTGGTCAAGGTTAGCGTACCCCATCATTCCTACTTCAGCTGATGGTCCCGTAACATCATGAATACCTTGGCCTATTAAATAGTTATCTTCATAAGCAAATCCGATCGATGGTAATACAAATAAAATGCCAAGCATGAGCCGCTTGGTCAAGCTGTATATTGTCTTCATTTAGGAAACCTCATCATCATTATTTTTATTGGGTCTGGGGTTTCTGAAAAAGACAGCAAACAGACAACCCTATTGCAACTGTACGCCTCTAAAAATAAGCATGTCTTGTTCGTTGTGGCCACAAGAAACACAAATATGAATTCAATTGGATGTGTTCATTTCTGGTAGAATGCCTTCACACGCTCAGGAAAAAGACTATGCAACTACATTTAGGTTCGTTAACACCAAAAAGTTTTTTAGAAGAATACTGGCAAAAAAAACCACTTATCATTCGGCAAGGCTTCAATCAATTCCAAGATTTTCTCTCAGCAGAAGAGTTGGCAGGTCTTGCAATGGAAGATGCAGTTGAATCTCGTATCATTTACAAAAAGAACAAAAAATGGCAAGCCGACTTTGGGCCATTTGAGTCGTACGATCACCTAGGAAAATCTGACTGGTCACTCGTGATACAAGCGTTAAACCACTGGGTGCCTGAAGTTAGTGAACTAATTAAAGTATTTGATTTTATACCTCGCTGGCGCTTTGATGACGTTATGACCAGCTTTGCAACACCTGGCGGCAGTGTCGGCCCCCACATCGATACCTATGATACATTTATATGCCAAGGTTCAGGTACGCGACATTGGCGCGTTGGTGACCGTGGCGCTCATAAACAGTTTACTGCTCACCCTGCATTACGTCACACAGAAGGCTTTGAGGCTATCATTGATGAAGTATTGAATGCTGGTGACATATTATATATCCCACCAGGTTTTCCACACGAAGGAATTAGCCTCGATAATTCTATGAGTTTTTCTGTCGGGTATCGAAGCGATTCTGCACGTGATATGCATACATCAATGGCTGACTTTCTGATCGAAAAGGACATTGGCAAACAACAAATTGAAGACCCTGAACGAGCGGTTTGCTCAAATAGCGGCGCAATAGACACGGAAGATTTTGCTCGCATAAAAAATCAATTATTGAACACCTTGGATGATCAATTAATTAGCCAGTTCTCAGGCTGTTATTTAACGCAATCAAAGTGCGAATTAGATCTACCAGAAGAAGAGCAAGATTACGATGGCAATGATTTTCTTGATTTTATCGAGCAACAACCCATGCTTCGATTAGGCGGATTACGCTGTTTATATTTTGAGCATTCATATAAGCAAGGCATCTTTTATATGAACGGCGAAGAAATCACATTACACAAATCATTCGCAGAGGTGATCCCATTACTTTGCAATGAGCAGATGCTAAATCGCAAACATATAACCCCATGGCTTAATAACGCGCAGTTTATTCAACAGATCACAGAATGGTTGAAAAAAGGCTATTGGTATTTTCAAGCTGACTAGCCTGCTTGGAGCATAAAATGAAAAATTTATATGAACAAGCAAAGTCATGTTTCCTGATGGCTAACCCCGACGAGAAACTAGCTAAAACTCTCGACTGGGTCAGTGACTGGGAGTCTGAGCGTTTAGAGTGGACCGAAGGTAGCCCTGCTATCTATTTAGAGCAACCAGGCAGGTTAAATAAGCCTGAAATCGTCGCACAACGTGATCTCCCAAGAAGACGCCTGGGCAGCGTAGAAGGCAAAGCCTCCATGATTCACGCACTCGCTCATATTGAACTCACCGCCGTAAACCTGTCTTTAGATGCGGTGTATCGATATAGGGACATGCCGAGAGAATATTATAATGACTGGATATTAGCCGCGGGTGAAGAAGCCACACACTTTTTTGCGCTTCGAGAACAACTTCACTCTTTAGGCTTTGAATACGGAGACTTTCCTGCGCACGAAGAGTTGTGGCAAATGGCCATCAATACCGAGCATGATTTAATGCATCGCATGGGCGTAACGCATCGTATATTTGAAGCACGTGCGCTCGATGTTGTCCCGCTCACCATTAAGAAATTTGAAAATGTTGGTGACAAAGATATGATCAAAGTATTAAACATGATTGCCAATGATGAAATAGGCCATGTTAGTGCCGCCACACGTTGGTTTCACTACCGGTGCGAACAAAACCAGTTAGATCCAGACACAACTTTTTTACAACTGATCAAACAATATCTGAATGCACCACTTAAAAAGCCTATTAATGCAGATTTAAGACGGAAAGCTGGTTTTAGCGAATATGAAATTGAGCGCCTTCTTGCGGCTGATTACTAAAACAATCAGCACCAATGCATAAGTTGCACAACCGCAACATACTGGGTTAATATACAGCACTAAGTGATTTAGTATAATAACTAATAACCGCTTTTTTCTAATAACTGTTTTTCTAATGACTAAGGATACGTTATGGCTGTTATAGCGATGTGGAAATGCGATAGGGATGGATCTATGTTCGAAAACAAAAAAGACGCTGATGCTCACGATAAAATGCTGGAGCTAGGCGAACAGTTTACCAGCTTACTTGAAAGCCAAATTACAGGAATCGATGAAGCACAGGCGGAATCATTTGGCTTATTGCTCGCAAAGCATAAAGATCTAGTTGTTTTAGCCTGCAAAGGTAAACCAGAAGCACTAGAAGAAATCACTAATCCCACTAAAGTAACGCCTATTTCAGACGCCGTCAGCGTTTAAAGTTTCAAACTGATATGTGAAAACAGCAATTGCTACATATATCAGTTTGTATTGGCTCTAACCGATACGCCTTTAACTTGTAAATAGTTGCCAAACAATACAAAGCCGACTATTAGTTATAGATAGCAGTATTTTAGGAGTCGTAAAGGAACATGAGCAGCACTCGTATAAATTACCCTCACATAAAAGCGCCGCCCCTTAAGTTACGACTAAGAGAACTTCTGTCCGTCGTCTACTTGCATGATCTTATGAAATGGAAATCAATTCCCTTACCCGATAAAATCAACCCGAAAACGGTTTTAATCATTCCAGGGTTTGGTGGTGGGGACATGTCAGTTTTTCCTCTAAAAAAGTTTCTTCGGACTCAAAACCATCATACGTATAGCTGGGGGCTCGGTATCAACCACAGCCAAATTGAAAAACTTATTGACCCATTGATAAATCGTCTCAAACATCTCAGTGACAAACATGGTGAACCTGTATCGCTGATTGGCTGGAGCCTAGGTGGAATCTTCGCCCGTGAACTAGCACGCTATCACCCCAAGTATATTTCCAGCGTCGTAACCATGGGTTCCCCCGTAATTGTAGGGCCTAAGGCTACAGCGCTAAAAAAGCTGTCAGGCCTATTTGGCTGGGATGAAGATCAAATCGAGCAAGACATGATTAAGCGCTTCAACACCCCTATTAAGCGCCCGATCACAGCAATTTATTCAAAGCTAGATGGCATTGTTTCATGGCAAGCATGTATTGACCATTGGTCTCCAGAGGTGCAACACCATGAAGTATCTGCCTCACATCTGGGTATGGGCTTCAGTAAAGAGGTGTACCGGGTTATTAGCCATTCAATTGCTCAATGAAACAATCTATATCTAATAAATTATCGTTAATTGCAATTATATCGTAGTCACCTTGAAGGCGTAAAATTGAAGCGACTGATTAACAGCATCAGCAACAAGGCATAGACAGTAAAAATAAATGCCCGCGGATACGCACTATAAAAACTAGTCCCTAAGCTTTCGGAATATGGCATATCGACAGTCACAGCAAGTTTTTTGAAGGCTTCTGTCTGGGCAATGGTGCGGCCACTTGGCATCACAACGGCTGAAGGACCATTATTAATTACGTGCACTAAAGGTAGACGATTTTCTACTGCCCGCATTCTTGATAAGGCCAGATGTTGAAAAGGTGCATGACTCTGACCAAACCATGCATCAAACGAAGCTGTCACCAAAACACCTCCAGGCGGGCTTTGGAAGGCAGCATCTGCTACGAATTCAGGAAAGATAACTTCGAAACAAATCAGCGGAATAATGTTCATTCCCGCGACAGAGAATACAGTTCTTTCTTGTCCTGCAGAAATATTTGCCAAGAAGTCTCCGACAATGACCTGCGCCCATGAACGCATTATAGGGCTGTTCTCTATTAAGGGCAGATACTCCCCAAACGCAATGCGTTTTTGCTTACGATAAGTTGACGCCAGCTCACCTTTATCCGATAACATGAACATTGTGTTATAGGTTTTGCTGGTTCCGGTCTCCGAAGCATTACTATTCATGCGTTCAAGGTCTTGCATTATCAGTGGCACACCCAGTTCTTTTACCCGATGCAAATAAGCCGCACGTACAAAGTCACTTTTAAAGTACCCCTTGTACCTCGACTCTGGCCAAAAAACAATTTCTGCCCCGGCTTTCACAAGCTGTTCAGTCATTTCCATCTCAGGGGGGTAAGACCAACCATAACCCGCTTTAGGGTCAGGAATAGCAATGCTTGGTTCATCGTTAGCTTGCACCAAGCCGATTTTTTTTGTTGGCCAGTGTAGTTGATCCTGCTCCCAATCAGCTAAACTGTAATATCCGTAACCAAACCAAGCGATAAAGAACAAACCACAGACTATAAATGGCAACATGGGAGATTTCGAATAACGCAACTTAAACAATTCGTAAAGACAGATATTGCTCAGCGCAATGGCAAAATCGAGCCCACGTATTCCCAGAAACTCTGTTGCCTGAATCGCTATTAATATATGGCTCTGCCCTATACCAAGTTGTACAGGCAATACACTTGGAAAAATCGCATACCCTGTAACGATAAGAAGTGGAAATAGCAGCAAACGCTCCCAGACGATATGCCTGGAAATCGCAGTCCAACACAACATCACTAAGACGATTACATGGGCGCTGTAAACCCAGTATAAACAGGAAACCAACAAAGAAAGTACTATACTGTAACCTTTCATATTCACAATGAAAGGCAATACCCAATAAGAACTGCATAGATATAAGACGAACCCTGCAATAACGCTCACTAGGTAACATTGCCGGAGCGATAAATCCCGCACGGCAAATAATAACGGGACCAAACCAAACCAGGATAATATAAAAAATTTAGGCTCTAACGCAGGCAAAGCCATTAACAGACCAGACAAAGCCCCAAAAGCATAACGCCAATACACTTTTAGTCGGCTCAGGCTCGCTAGACGTAAATTAGTGAGCGAATTGCTTATCGTAAGCCCTGGCACCGGCCAACTCCTCGGCAGAATAATAACGACGGAATAAGCTATCTATTTGCTGACGTAGCTCATGATCACCTAATACAGAAACGAGCAGAAGCTCTTTTTCTTGTTCAAAGCTTTGATAGCGTAATTGCCAGTCATTTTGCTGTGCTTCCATTGTGGCAATCTGATCTGAGGCGTCTTTTCCCAAGATTTTTTCTCGTCGTGCCTGAATTAGCGTTTCGTCTTGACCTTCGGCCCGCATTTTATTCACATCATTATTCAACTGCTGTACATCTTCTGAAACTGGGTTCAAAGCTAGACCATTTTTTTGCGCGTCAGTATCTAATAAACCTAATTGTCGACGCCGCTCCTGAGCAGAAATAGATACATCTTGTTCTATGATGCCTTTTTCTAGATAGTACTCAGCCTTACGCTGCTGCTGCCCAAACAAGCTTTCAGCATACTCTGCCCCCATAATCTGCTGCCGTAATTCAGCCATTGTTTCTAGCTGACCCAAAGCTGCTTGCATACTGCCAGGTGATTCAGAATTCAATATCAAGGAAGCTTCCATTTCTTTATAAATATAATATTTGCTCAAGACATCGGCGACCTGTTCGCCCGCTTCCCCCGGTAAACTTAACTTGATTAGTTCTTGAATATGCACAAGTTCTTTCGTGTTTAAACCGCTTGGTAATCGAGCAACAACACGACTCAATGACGCCTCTGACTCAGTGTCGATTATCAAACGCCCAAAAGGGTCCAGTTTCGCAAACAGTAAGGCATTCTCAACTTCAGCTAAGCCAAAGTGGATTTTAGCTTCGCTGCTTACTTTGACAGATTCTTTCCTTTTCTCTCCCGCTAGGGCATCAACTCTTGCCTCAGTTTGAAGCGAGAAGTCAGAGTCAGGCACTTGCTCAGAACCAGCTTCTGGCATCTTCACCATTAACTTAGAATCGTTAAACTCATAAGTATCATCAGGTGAATAAAACAGGCTAAAACCAACGATTAACACCCCAGTAACCGACAACAGTGCTGGTAACTTATACTGTTGTATATTAATCAAATTCCCATGCAACATGATTACTTCCAAGCAGCTTATTCGTTAAGGTTGATTATTTCAATGCGCGCTTGCTGACGTAATTCAGCCAGCATGATCTGCACACGCGTTTGTTGAATTTCATTCAGCATCCAATCCCGTGCGCGACTATAAGGTGCTTTTTCTAATACATCTTTACCTTCCAATAATATCACCCGCCAAGTTGAACCAGTGTTTACCGCTTTTTGGGAGTATTGACCTGCTTCCAGTTGCTGAACAGTTGAAGCGAAGCCAGCATCCATCTGACTAAGTCTCAATTTACCCAACCAACCATTTTTATTCACCTTGGCATCGATAGAATACTTGTCTGCCAGTTGCACAAAATCTCCCCCCTTGTTGAGTAACGCCAGAATAGTATTGGCTTCTGTTTCAGTCTGAACTTTGATATGTCGGACAGCATATTTATAACTAAGAGGAATGGCCTCGTAACGCTGACGAATTTCTTCTTCAGAAATAGACATGCTGGCAATTTCTTCTTGAATTAACGTTTGCCCAAGCAGTGTTTTATATTGAATAGCGGCTTCCGCGAGTAAACCGGGAAGTTTGTCGACACCACGTTTACTAGCTTCCTGCGCCAACAACTCAGTTAATACCAAGTCATCTAGCAGTTTTTGTTTAATCTCTTTGGGTAGGTTTTCGATGCCATTTTCAATAACAGCACTCTGCCCCATCAAATAGCTCTTTCTTGCTTCAACCAGCGTATCATATTCGACCTGAGTAATAGGAATGTCATTCACCAGCGCGACAGTATTCTTATACTGCGCAGACGCCTCAATTTGTTCACCTGTAAAAGACAAACATACCGGAACTATCAATAAGCCCGCTAGAGAAACAATATAATTAAAGTAGTTATTATTTAGTAGTCTCACGTTAACCTCCAACTACAACAAGCACATCACTCACAACGTTAAGTGATGTGCTTATGCCTAGGGTATTAGCCATAACAGAACTGCGCTGAATTAATGTGAAGTTACCGTAATAACGATAACTTCAGTAGCGCAGGCAAATATATAAAAATTATTAGTAACTAATTCAGGTTATCACGAATATCTGGGTACACAGCAGACCACCACAACATGGTTAAATGATCCACGCTGGAAGTTTGCGTACTTTGGCCACAAATGGCACTTGAGGCAGGTAAAATCACACCATCTAAGGCTGACCAAATTGAGCGGTCACAACCTTGACCCGCTAGCGCATTTATATGATTTGATCCTGGACGCATATCAGTACATGAAGGATTAAAGCAAGCATAGGCCCAGGTAGTACCATTGTGCGGTGCCGCTAGAGATACGAAACGGTCATTTGCTTCATAGCCGCCTTCGAAAACACGAAACTGACGAGTAATTAAGCCACCATTCGAATGAGAAATAATGGTTACTGGTTGGTTGTTATGATCAGCACGAACGTCAGCCACAAAATTTGCTAATTTCTTAGCTGCAGAGGCGTTGTTATCAAACAAAGTACTCCACTCAAAACCATATAAAGAACAGGCTGGATGGCCATCGGCTTCAAGACGATCCATGGTATGTATCCAATTAAAGTTTCCGCCATTCCAACCATGGACTAAAACAATTGGTTTCGAATTTGGGTCACAGACTTCGCCACCGCCGCTTGAAGCGAATGCCGTGGTTGAGAAGATTGCGAGTAGCACGAGTGTAGTACGATTTAATAGTTTCAGTAGTTTTTTCATGATCATTATTCTCTCTATTTGTTTTTATAGTCGAGCAATTAGAACTTCGTTTATTATTTCGGTTACACCCTTGTAGATGCACCTTTATGGATACTTCCAGTTCCTTCTGATCCAAGGCAATAATAACGTTCAAGAAAACGGAAAATATAGAAAGAACTGATGATGGATATTAGATTAGCTAAAATTTAGTCAATTTCTCTAACTAAGTCACAATTGAACATACACTAAAAAAGAAAGAATAGAGAAGAGAAAGGAGGATAGTTTAAAGCCACTGATAGACGCAGCGACTCTAAACTAGAATTGGCTAAAATTGGGGTGTCAGCCAAAACCGATAAACCAAGTTAAAGGTTATCTTTAATATCCTGATAAGTTACTGCATCAGTAAATAGTGCTTCGTGCCATACACTTACCGTTTGCGTATTGGTACCACATTTCGCACTCTCAGCTGGCAGTATCACCAGATCAGAATCAGACCAGATAGAACGATCACAGCCTTGACCTGCCAAAGCATTTATGTGAGCCGAACCTGGACGCATGTCTGTGCAAGAAGGATTAAAACAAGCATAAGCACTAGTCGTACCGTTATGCGGTGCGCCTAGGGTAATAAAGCGGTCTATCGCTGCATTTCCATTGCCAAATACACGGAATTGACGAGTAATCAAACCTCCGTTCGAGTGAGCTAAAACGGTTACTTGCTGATTATTATGATCGGCACGAACATCGGCAACAAAGCTAGCTAAGCTTAAAGCTGCAGAGGCATTGTCGTCAAATATACTACTCCATCCAAAGCGATAGAAAGAACAGCGTTCGTAACCATCGGCGACAAAACGGTCGACAATCGTATCCCATTGAGAGTTGCTCCCATTCCAGCCATGAACTAAAACAAAAGGTTTTGCATTTGCATCACAAGTTTCATCCCCCCCTCCAGATGATGCCAGCGCAGTGCTTGCCAATATAGTGAGAGACAGGCCTGTTATTAATTTAAGTAGTATTTTATTCACGATCATTTCCTCAACGTTTATTTTTATATTCGAGTATTTAGAACACTTGGCTGCCTCCTGCAGAATTAACCCAGCTCCTTCTGACCGGTCGGCATCATAATTCTGCGCCAAGGTTTAAAGATAGAACGAATTGATGATCCCGCTAACCTTGTTGATAATATATTACTTATAAATTAGATTGTTCTTTTATGAACCTTACCTATACCCCATTTGTCGGTTTACAAACATGCAGAGTCTGTATACCGTTATATTCCTAGCGTGATTTATAAGGTCGACTTCGCTAATAAAGATGTTGACCATAAAAATTGAAAATAAAAATATGAACGTATTCGTCGCACCACCAGTTCACCAAAACGAACCATCTTCCCGCTTGTATTTGTGGAAGCAACGTACCTTTTATATTGGTCCTCTTTTAGACACCATTCACTTTGCACCAGGTGCGGCTTCTTTTGCCGTCAGTTTGGGTGGCACCCTTCAATTCTCATCCAAACAACTGAAAAAAGAGGTGAAATGCAGGAGTATTTTGATCCCCCCGGGTATGGCAGTCGAATGTAATAATGGAACAGCACCCGTGGCGATTTGTATGCTCGATGCACTTGGCAACGATTACTCGAGCCTACTACCATTGATGCAAAACGAAGTGCAGAACATCAATTATGGCATAAAAAATGAAAATAGTTATATCGATACGTTTACTAAGCATTTCCATCATGAACAGCCACCTGAAGACATTTACAAGTGCCTCGATAAACTCATTCCCCTGCGCAACCATGAGGGCAGACGCCATCATATTGACCCAAGAATTGCCAAAGTGATTAATCTCATTCAGGAGAATATCAATGACAACTTATCCATCGAGATATTAGCAGAAGATGTTGAACTTTCAGTCCCTCGCCTAACACAACTATTTCGTTTACAAACTGGTGTGCCTATCCGTCGATACCGTTTATGGCACCGACTATTCTGCTCTTTAACTGATCTGACAAAAAGTGGCCGTCTCACTAGTTCTGCTATTGATGCAGGATTTTCTGATGCTTCGCACTTTAACCGTACCTTTAAAAGCATGTTCGGCATGACTCCAACTCACCTGTTGATGCAGTCCAATGGCATTAAAATTTTCACCGAATAGATCGTATTTATTGTTAAAGTTGCCACCGCTTCTGACCGGTATTATGTAAAGGCCTCATCATGACAAATACTGCATAGGAGACATAAATGAACGCCCTGGGTAACAACTGAGAACGTCGACCACTTAATGATAAGAAACATAAGCAGGCAAGATTATGCAGCCGATTAAAAACTTTGAAGACACTTAACAAGACCCTCCCCTGATTTTGGTGGGTTTACCATAAATAGCGCTTAATTCTGTTTCAGCTTCAAGAGGAATAATAGGATTCCAAGACATCGCTTTAATCGTTGGTTGCGACTGAATGAGAGTTTTAACAAACTTTGAAAATACTTCTTTATTCATATCAGGTGTGCTTTGAATAAAGCTCGCCAGATTCTGAAGTTGAGCCAAGCTATTATTTAACTCCCGATATAAACCATTTTCGACCGATTTCATTTCTCTAACGGTCGATTTACGTGCACTTTCATTTGAAAGTTCGATAAAAAATGCCATCAAAACTAATACTGAAAAAAATAAAAAAAATACCGAAGAAGGAAAAACAAATCGAGACTTCCGGTCTTGCTCGTCGGTTTTATTCAAACTCAACAAGCTCAATACAAAGGGCGTCACTAAGAAGACACCTATTGAGTCACCCAACCACCCATAAACAACATTCAACTAGTAATTTTCCTGACTGTAATTAGGGTTAAACGTACTTAGTGCAAACACTCCTATGTTGGCAGAAATAAGGTTAATCACACGCCCACCGCAAAAATAAAATAAAACAGCTTAATATTTGAGGGTTGTGTGAGTGGGTTTCCTATCCAATAACGCAATAGTGCCCCTTCCGCTAAAGCCTGAAGCGTCGCACCAGATGCGATCACTAGTAGTTCAGCACTTGCCGCACCAAAAACACTACCAACATCTACAAATGGATGAACAGAATAATTAAAGGCCATTGAAGCTAGAAATACTGCTGGTAAAAACCCCCACCACCACATAAAGCAGCCGACCAAGGCGGTACCCGCGGGTACCAAACGGGTATAATTTGTGATTGAAAGGATATCGATGAAAGAAAATGACCCACTAGAAAGTAACTAATAAATAGCGCACCATATAATCCCAAGGATCGTTTATTATTTAAGATGTATGGCATACAAAGAGCACTCTCCATCTGAATAAAATATTACATAGATAAAGTTATAGACTTAAAGTGTAAAGAATAGAAATTGCTTGATACTTAGTATCCAAACACCAAAAATCATTTGGACAACCAATAGGTTAATGTCGAGATTCTATATTAAAGAATATATTGCAGATTAGGGGGGATTGGTTATTACCAGACGGCATAGTTTTAAAATCACTTGATCCAATAAGCGTTTTAATTCGCAATGAACTTTGCTGCCCATGTATTTTAGTACCTGTACACACGCCTAATGCGCTCATCAATGTCGAAACCCTTATTAATAAGCCAATCAACACGCCCTAGTTTAAAAGGAGTCTAGAGCGTATTGCCTGCTCAATGTCTACTTAAGGCAGGCTATCTATTATTTTCTTATCCCTCCACTTTCCTTGTCGTGAGCTTTTTCTTTGATTTTTTACGTACAGGCACAATACCTAATGCTCCTTCTAACGAGCCTAAGGCATCTGTTGTGTGCCTGACTAAGCGCTGGACGTTCGGCAGAGATTCACGGCAAGCGGTAAATACAAAGGTAATTTTATCCGCGTAAGTAAACAGTGTTATATTCAATGCTTGGCCCTGCATCACGAATGAAATGGGGTGCACACTAAAAACTTCTGCACCGTTCAGATATCGTGTTTCGCGAGGACCCGGC
>Ga0105353_1000595_pt1 | contig 20138 bp, 8 predicted proteins | sample EN1Hudsemesocosm_2_FD_83657 | JGI IMG/M metagenome (GOLD analysis project Ga0105353, IMG submission 83657) | Methane-oxidizing microbial communities from mesocosms in the Hudson Canyon - EN10B Hudson Canyon | ecosystem: Environmental > Aquatic > Marine > Cold seeps | place: Hudson Canyon...
GTTTCATTAACGCTGTTCACCGCATTCGACAACAAGTCGCCAAATTTCGGCGCCTCACTCACTTCTTTCGTGGTGTTAATTTTGCCCGGCGCTATTTCTGAACCCGTCATTTCAGGGCTCTGTATCTGAGCCCTCAGGTTTTTCATATCTGCTAGTACTTGGGCAATATCAGATCGTCCCGATACTGAACTGATTCCAGACATAGCCACCTCCGTCAAAATTTTGTTGTTTGATGCGTAAAAACGCTTACTAATACCTAGTTAAGCAAAACATAGGCCAAGGTTTGCCGCATACAATCGAGACATAAAAAAAGGGGGCAAAAGCCCCCTAAGTCATCAGCAGATTGACAAACTGGTTATGCGGCAAGCTCTGCCGCTAAATCGATTCCATTTTCACGCATTTGCGCCAACTTATATCGCAAGGTTCGCGGACTAATACCCAGCTTCTCAGCCGCCTGTTTTTTCTTGCCATTTTCCTGACGCAGGGTATCAATGATAATCTTGTATTCTCTCAACTTGAGGTCTTTGCCTAGCGCACTGCGGTCTGCATCGACTTCAATAAACACCTCTTGGGTAGCTGCGCTAGACGGCTCAGCGCTTTGCTGTGAAATCCAATTCGCGGCCTCGTTCATATCTAGACAAAAGTCTGAAGCTTTAACGCTCGTGCCACTTGCCATGATCAACGAACGCTGGATCGCATTATCCAACTCACGAACATTTCCAGGCCAATGATATTCAAGTAACAAACGCTCAACGTCGCTTTCAAATCGCATACCTGGGCGCTTCATCTTTACTGAATGCTCGCAAAGCAGACGCTGGGCTATCGGCCAGATATCTAATACACGCTCTCGCAATGGCTTCCACATCATCGGAAACACACTCAGGCGATAATATAAGTCTTCTCTAAACTTACCCTCTTCCACGTACTCTCGAAGGTCTCGGTTGGTCGTCGCCAGAACGCGTACATCCAAGGCAATGGGTTTACGTCCTCCAACGCGCTCAACTTCACGCTCCTGTAAAACACGTAGTAGTTTTGCCTGAAGTCCCAAATCCATTTCGGACACTTCGTCTAGCAGTAACGTGCCGCCGTTGGCCTGTTCAAATTTACCGGGCGAGCTTGCGTAAGCGCCTGTAAACGCGCCTTTTTCGTGGCCAAACAGCATTGCTTCAAGCATATTCTCAGGAATCGCCGCACAGTTAATCGCAACAAACGGCTGTTTTCTGCGAGGCGAATGTTCGTGGATATAACGCGCCAAGACTTCCTTACCTGTGCCGCTTTCTCCGGAAATCAATACCGTGGACTCAGACTCGGCCACCTTGGATGCCACTTGGAAAAACTGACGACTAAAGGGGTCTTCTGCCACGGCCTCATTGGTATTAGAGTTACTGGCCGTTCCACCAAGAATCGCACTAATAGAATCAATCAACACTTGAGGCTCGAATGGCTTTACCAAGTAATCAGCGGCACCCGCTTGCATGGCATCGACCGCATGCTTAATTTGACCAAATGCAGTAATAAGCATCATCGGCAGCCCAGGAAAGCGAGCCTTTACCTGCGCAAGTAATTCGTGACCGTCCATACCTGGCATATTGACATCACTCACTACAATATCGACCGGCTTTTTCTCTAGGATACTTAGCGCATTTTCAGCGCAGTCAGCCTCTAGGTACTTCAAATGAGCCAATTCAAGGGTGGTACATAGCGCCTCGCGAAGGGCACTATCGTCTTCTACGATCAGTACAGTGTAATTCGACATATAACTCTCCTATTGGCCGATCGCCGGTGACGCTAGTTTGCTTGTTGAATGACTGGGCAAGGTAATAACCGAGTTAACGCCCTGCTTCGATGAGTCCAGCGTGAATACGCCTTTATGTGCTTTAACAACCGCCTGTACCACTGACAAACCCAAGCCTGTACCCTGTGGTTTGGTGGTAAAGAATGGCTCGAAAAGTTTACTTTGATGAACCTTTGGAATACCCGGTCCATTATCGCGAATGCTTAAGCAAATGCCGCTCTCGGCAACGCTGTCTAAACTGATATCGAGTTGCAAGGAACGGCCCTTAATACCCGACTGCTCAAACGCCTCAATACTATTATTGACAAGGTTAAGACAGGCGCCAACCAATGCTTCGCGATTACACAATATTGAGCGAGAAGACGTGTTTACCTGCCAATCACAATCAATCTTTGATTTCTCGACAACCGGCTCAATGGCTGCACGCAATGCAACTTCGAAATTCTCGACGGTTAACTCTTCCGCCATGCGAGTTTCGCCTTTGGCAAAAATCAGCATATCCCTAATCTGGTGCTCTAAGTGCGTCAGCCGCGACAATAATTTGCTCGCGCAATCCTGCCGCATCTTGTCAGAGATTCCCGCCTGACTAAGGTGCCCTGCATATAGCATTGCAGTCGACAGTGGCGTGCGAATTTGATGTGCAAGGCTGGCTACCATTTTACCAAGAGACCCCAAACGCTCGGTTCTGCTCACCTTTGCTTGCAACAAGCGTGTTTCGGTTAAATCACTTAATAGAATTAGCTGACCAGGCTCTGCAGTCATTGAGCGAGTTTCGATGCGCACGCGTCGCCCGTCTTTCAATGAAACTTCGTGCCCATCATCATGCTTTGGCGCAAAGCAACGTTTAATGACATCAACCCACAACTGCCCCTCTAAAGGCTCGCCTAGCAAATCCACCGCTGCGGGATTGCACTCACTAACGCACCCTTTTCCGTCGATCAACACGACACCCGCGGGAAGAATCTCGAGCAAGGTCTCCATACGCGTTGCAATCGCATCCTTTTCGCGTAACTGCTCTTGTCGCTGTATCTCTTCTTCTGAAAGGTCGTGTTTTAATTTGTGGACCTTCTGCTCTAGATCTCGGTAGGATGAGGTAAGTTGTGACGATAAATGATCAAACAACGACAAGGCTTGTTCTACTGGCTGGCCGTCTGATGTATCAGAAGATAAAGAGTCAGCAAGTAGATGTTCGTCGGAAAACAACGCACGGACATCAGCCTTAGAGCTCGCAGTTTTTTTGCTACCTAATACTCGGGCGACCGCCGCATCTGGAATCGTGTCCAGGCCGTCGTGCTCAATATTCCATTGTCGTGATTTAGGTTGTTGCATTGACCGCATCCTTAAAACAGATTTTTAGCTGAACAGAAAAGACATCACGTCAATCCAGCTATGGGTATTTCAAGGAGGTTAATGCAGGTTTTGATCCAACTATATTTTTATTATAAAATTCAATTACTTAATAAAATTTACGATGTATTAGAAAGGTCGTTTGTCAGAAACCCGACGCCCTAAATAGAAAACCAGGCACTAGGCCTGGTTTGTCGTCGACTTATTGACCCACCCATTAATCAGTTAATCATTCAGTCCGTACTTACGTACTTTCTCTACCAAAGTCGTCCGCCTGATTCTTAGTTTTTCAGCGGCTCTAGCGACCACCCCAGATGACTCATCAAGCGCCTGCTGTATTAAAGATTTTTCAAGGTTGCCAAGATAGTCTTTCAGATCAATCCCATTAATCGGCAACAATGCCGGTGCATCTAAACCCACCAGTCCTGGCGCTAGTTGACTAGAGACCTCATTACTCATCACCTGCTCTTCTTCAATCTCTACGTGTCGGTATTTCTGCGGCAGCTCCTGCACGCCAATTACGTCGTATGGGTACATAATCGCCAAACGTTCGACCAAGTTGGCAAGTTCGCGCACATTGCCTGGCCACTCGTGCCGACATAGACTCAGAATTGCCGCGGAATTGAAACGAATCGAACCTCGTTTTTCCGTTTCCATTCTTGAAATCAATTCATTCATCAACAGAGGAATATCTTCAACCCGATCTTTTAGCGCCGGCATTTCAATCGGAAATACGTTCAATCGATAATAAAGGTCTTCGCGAAAACTACCCTCTACGATCATTTCTTCTAAATTTTTATGTGTCGCGGCAATAATGCGAACATCGGTTGGCGTGGTCTTATTACTTCCCACGCGCTCGAACATTTTTTCCTGCAACACACGCAGGATTTTCACCTGCATGTTCAGTGGCATATCGCCGATTTCATCTAGGAAAAGCGTTCCACCTTCGGCCAATTCGAAACGCCCTGCACGAGACGTAATCGCCCCTGTAAATGCACCTTTTTCATGTCCAAACAGCTCACTTTCCAGCAACTCTGCTGGAATCGCTCCGCAGTTAACCGGCACAAAAGGCTTGTTTCGGCGGTGGGAGTTATAGTGCAAGTTACGCGCAACCACCTCTTTACCAGTCCCTGACTGACCAGTAATTAGTACGCTGACATCTTTATCTGCCACTTGCGACATGAGCTCTCGTACGATCTGCACGCCGCGGCTAGTTCCTACAAGGCTGCGAAACAGTTCTACCTGACGCTGCTTTCCACGACCATTGCTAGCTGAGAACTGATCACGGTAAACCTGCGCCCGATATAAGCTATCAAGCGTTTTGTTATAGTTAGGTGGGTAATCAAGGCGAGAAATCACTTTTGTTTTCTGCAACGCGTCTTTGTCATCCAATTCAGCGTCACCGATCAGGAGAATAGGAATCCCCTCATCCCAATTTTCGATCTCACTCACGACAGTGTCTAACGAGCCGGCGTCTTTGCCAATACAAATTACGCCCAACTGAGTAGAGTCTTCCAGTTCATTTTCCGCATGACTCTTCCAGTCAGAAAAATCACACGAAATAACTTCTTCACCCAAAAACTGGAATATAACAGTCACATCACGAAGTACCTCTTGGTTATCATGCATAACCAAAACTTTCATATCCTGCGCCATGAACCTGCCTTTTTATTATGTCGGCCCACACCATTGTGGAGACCGTTTCGTAAGAATCTGTTGGTATAATAAGCAAAGCAGGAAAGGTGTCATGTCTCGCGAAAACAGGCGAAATAAGCTTTGCTATCGTATGGACTTATTAAAGTATGGAATGGGGTAACAGTCAATAAAGTGACGCTATTTTATTATTTATTTGTCTGTTTCGAAATTTAATCAATTTTTTGTCACTTCAGTGAAGAAGCGTCGAATAAAAATTTATCGCAAACGTGCCGACTGTTCATAACTCGCCGCCGCTCTTTGATCCTTTGAAAGCTGTCTAAGCTCCTCGGTTATTTCATCCCGATTCTTCTCGGCCCCAGACTTAACCAGCTCATAAATTGAGTTAGCTCGCTCTAAAAATGACACCAATTTCGAAGCGTTGGTGTCATTAGATACAAGAGACATAGCGTTTTCCAACTCAGCCCGAAACTCAGTATCCAGCGTCGACACGGCATCCCAGTCTTTCGATTCGGTTGCGACCTTAAATTGCTTTAAGGTCTTCGTCATTACTTTGAAGGACTGATCCATTAAATCATCACCCAGTCTAAATAGTCAGCACTCGATCTTAAGCGCCACGTTGCATCAAACGAATCAGCTCACTAAATGCTTGGCTTAACTCGCTAACAACAAGATTATCTCGGTCTACCAAAATCCAACGCTCATTCGCCTTCGAAGGATGATACAAATAACATAAGAACTGACTAGAAGAGCAACCGTAATCCATAAAAGGGTTTACCCCTAATACATTTAACTTTTTAACTTGCAGCATAGGCTGTTCATTTTGGTAAGAACGCTCTTGAAGCAATAACTCAGTTCCGTTAACGGAAAGCGAATACTGCACACCTTGTCGGGCTCGACTTTTTTTCACTCGAGTTCCAGTGTAAGGATGAGAAGACAGCAAACTATTGATCTGTTGCACCAAAGCCGATTTTGGATCGCTTGTCAGATATAAAGCCTGAAGGGATTTGATATACCCGTCATCATTGCTTTTTAGCTCAGGCTGCACAGAAACCGGTGCCTCGGGTTGCGCTGAATCTGCCGCAGCATTCTCTTCCAGCAATGTTAGGGTCGATAGGGCCTGACTGTAGAATGCGCCCTCTTTGCCCGCATCAACGACGTATTGTTCAAGGTTAGACACGGCCCCAGAATAGTCACCTAAACGTGATAAGACCAAACCATTGTAAAAGAGAAAGTCACTTTCAAGATCAACCTCTAATGCTTTCAGTGAATCTAATCGCTCCCCCGCCGCCTGCCATTGCTCACCCTCAATCAAGGACTCTAGCGACAACATTAATCTGGCGGCTTCATGCTCCGCAGGCAATCCACTGGACATCCCAGTAATCGGGCTCGCCAATGCAATGCTTAGCAACACAATTCGAATTTGATTTTTCATATCATTCCACATTATTCAAATAGACTTTTTTAGCATAGTCCACACTAACACTTTATCCGCTTCGCGAGACATAAAAAAAGCAACCCACTTTTCAGTGCGCTGCTTTTACAAGCGGTGGTATTACGCCCATGGCATTTGCCTAGGGCGTGTAAACCAAGTTCGCTTCCTCGAGCATGGCATGCACAACTTTATCTGACATGACATTCTCTTTTTTATCAGTCGCTTCGACACTGCCTGCCTCAACGACAATAAAGGTATCTTCCTCATCTACATCAACCACCCGAACAGGGTTAATCAAAATAGGTTCAATCGTCTCCGGCGCTTTAAACTCAGCAAGCTGTTCTTTCGACACCGTAACAGTTGAATCGCTTAGTTTCTCTTGCTCTACTGGCGCCTCAACTTCAGCCTTAAAGGCATTCAGGTCTGTTTCAGGCTCAGCAGCGAAAAACCCACCAATGTAGTCGTTAAGCGCTGCAGAAGATGCAGGTGTCTTTTCGACCAGAGGCTGAGGAACTTCACGCAGTGCGCTATTCGATTCCGCGATAGTTATTTCTGCGTCGTTTTCCCTAACGTCTGTTTGTTTCACATCTAATGGTTTTAGTACGGACGAACTCCCTGCATCGGTCGCATACTGTCGATAACACCGGGTGATTTGAAAACTCATCAAACCAACCAACAACACGGTTGCTATCTCTAAACCATGAATAATAGTACTGATAATCATTATTAGCCTTCCGATCACTAGTTGTCAGGCATCTTTTTTATGAGTAAGCGTCACGTTTATTCTAGGTTCGGTGTGACATTTACCCGAGATGCTCTTTAATTTTTATCGTGGTGCTGCTATTTAATTTTTGTAACTATTCTTTAGTTTTCGTCATTCAATCGTATGAATTGTGTGCATTATACGACCGAGATATTAGCAAAGTGTGAACTGCTGGTCATTTCCTAAATGTCAACTTTTGACTTCGAATTGACATTTATCAGATTCTCTATCGAAACCAATAACTTATTCTTACATCATAAAAATTATGACAAAGAATTTCACAATTCTTTTTCATTCTCTTTCACTTGGTTTTCTAGCTGACCATCAGGTTCAACCCTTATCGCATTGTCTGCGTCATCAGAGGGCTCGTCAATACGAATCGCTTCCAATCTATCGGATTCAATATCTAAATGCATTGGTTCCAAATCTGGCATACTTTTCGTTACTTTACTGGACAGTTTATTGAAGCGCTCAACCTTGCCATGCAAGCCTTGCTGGCCAGCCACCGCTGTCACCGCGCTGTTATAATGCTTGCTCGCGGTTTGAAGCGTAGCGCCAAGTTTCTGTAAACGCTCAGCCACCATGCAAACCTGATTAAAAACATCTCCGGCTCTATCACTAATCTCTTTAGCCTCTGCATTACTACGCTCAATCATCCAAAGGTTAGCCACCGTGCGCAAAATGGGCATCAGCGTTGTATGCGATACCATGATCACATTTTTTTGATAGCCATAGTTGAATAGTTCATTGCTTCGCTTCATCGCTTCTATATAGGCAGGCTCGATTGGCATAAACATCAACACGAAACTTGGGCTCTTCATCCCAATCAGGTTTGAGTAATCTTTGGCGGCCAAACCGTCAATGTGGTTTTTCACGGCTTGAACATGACGATCAAGCGCGATACCGGACGCTTCGTCGGTCTCTGCAGATATCGCAGAGTCGTAATCAACTAACGATACCTTGCTGTCCAAAACAATTTGTTTATTGTCAGGCAGCTGCACCACAAAGTCAGGAAAGTTATTTTTACCGTGTTCATCTTTAAACTGTACTTGCGTGTCGTAATGATCTCCTTTTACGAGGCCTGCTTGCTGCAGTGTTTTCTCTAATTGGATTTCCCCCCACGACCCTACTTTTTTCTTGTCGCCTTTAAGCGCTTCAGTCAGATTCTTAGCATCGGCGGTCATCGTATGATTAAGCTCACGCAACTGCTCTAGTTCTTTACGCAAACTACCACTAGCTTCATTGTTTTCTTTGTGGATGCCATCGACCCGCGCCCTAAATTCCGTAATTTGCTCACGAAAAGGTTTTAGCAACTGCTCGATCGAATCTTTGTTGTTGTTACTTAAATGCTTTCCTTTTTCATCAAAAATACGATTTGCTAATACTTGAAAGGATTGTTCTAACTGTTTCTTTTGCTCATCAAAGTTCAACAGCTGTTGCTGATGAGACTTCTCTCTTTCTTCGAGCGATGCCTTAAGGGATGAATGCTCTTCTAAAAGTACACGATAATCCGTTTGTACAGAACTCGCCTCTCGCTGCGATACTTCCCTATCTGTAACCAAAAGCGCATACCGAGCCTGCGACTCCTCCCACTTCACTTTAAAGTTATCAGCGAGTTTTTCTGCCTCAAAACTTTGCTGACGAAAACGGTCAACAGCCGAACGCTGCAATTCCAACTGATCTTCTGAACGCAGCAACTCTTCGCGACGATCCATCAACCGCTGTTCAGCCGCTGCCAAATCGCTATGCAATGCTTGTTCTCGAAGCTTTAGCTCATTCACGGCATCCGTTTGCAGCATGACTTCATGTTCCAAGCCAACCAGCGCTCGCCCTGTTTTTCGGTTACGCATCCATATAAAAGCGAATGCGCAAACCGCAACTATCAGCACCACAGCCAATATGCTGCTTAAATCCATCGTCATCATCGTGTTATTCATTCATCGCATACTAAGTAAAATCAGTCGCTAATCTTGCGCCAGAACTTAGCTTGGCCGCAAGGCTTAGCGATAACTTTTATTCTCTTAACCATTGAACCTAATAGCCACGTTTAAGCTGCTTGCCAATTTGCTGTGATAATTTCACTTAGTTCAGACCGCTCTTGTTCGTTCAAAGTAATGTTCCCACCTTGTGGGGAGTCAAACGCTGCCATAGCATTGACTAGCAATTGAATTCCGGAAGAATCAATTGAAGCACCATCGACTTCCACACTATCAACCTGATACTTCGCACCACGGTACCAGTTATTGACCCTTACTTTGTCGTCACTACCCAGGACATGGATGTCCATATGCTTGTTAACGCGTTCGAACCAAAGATGGTCGACATCAACACTGCCGGTCCACCTTATGACATCAGAGTCAGCCGTGTGAGTGCTACTTACGTTATTAATTTTGTCAAAACCGCCTCCAAGCGACACCTCGTATACATCGTTTCCTTTCCCGCCGACCAAGAGATCATTTCCTTCCCCGCCTTGGAGATAGTCACTTCCTGAACCACCTTTAAGCGTATCGTTCCCCGCACCACCAGTCAGGACATCATTTCCTCCGCCACCTTTCAGGGCGTCATTACCTTGATGTCCAAGCAGCACGTCGGCACCACCAAGCCCCGTCAAAACATCATCATTCGTTGCGCCTTCCAGCCGGTCGCTCCGCTTTGTTCCTTTTAATACAAGAATGTCGTCAAGCGCCGTACCCACTTGCAAGTTGAAACTGGTCTCGGTATTCAGCCCGTATGAGTCGGTAGCGCTGACAACAATCGAGTGCTCTCCTATCGGTGCAGTGTCACCCGAGACAAATAGCTGGTGAGACTCTGCAGCAAAGGTGATCCATTCTGGAAGATCTCCGCCTCCTTCCAATGCTGCAGATAATTGCAAGGTATCCGCAACATCATGATCTAGGAATAATCCATGCTCGATTTCAATTACCGAGTCTCGCTGATTCGATACGTATTGATTACTAATCGAACCATTCAAGATTGGCGCATCGTTGACGTTCGAAACATCAAGTGTCAATGACAGCGAATCCTCTTCCAAATAATCTGACGCCGTTAGTAGAAGATTATAAGAACCGACGTTTTCATTCAGAGGCCTGCCAGATAAAGAGCCGTTATCAAACATCAACCACGAAGGCAGGACTGAACCATCATCCATCGCAAGCTGGTAAACCAATTCGTCACTATCTGGGTCTAAAAAGCTGGATTGAGGGACTGTCCAGAAAGAAGATTCATCTTCTTTCCAGTCAATATTTATTGCCGACACAGTGCGAGACGGCGCCTGGTTTTCAGCGTTAGTGAGTGAAATTTCGAATTGTGTGTTCACCAAACCAAACTCATCCCGCGCACTCAACACGAAAGAATGGTCGCCCACGTTTTTGTTTTCTGGACGAAGCGTTAAGATCTCGCCATCAAATGACATCCAGTCTTCTAGGGACGAAATACTGTACACCAGCGAATCGCCCTCATAATCAAAGAAGGTGTTTTCAGGTACTCGCCATTCAAGGTCGTTTCCGACGCCATTAAACTGTAGTTTCGAAATTGGCTGACTAACAATTGGCGCTAGGTTTTCGGAGTTTTTCCAGCGAATTAGATTTTGACTCTCATACCGCTGGCCGCCTGCAAACCGTATTTGTTCAATGGTTCCGTTTGCCTTGGTCCACTGCCCGTCGCTTGTCATCGCGAAATATTCGTTGACCGTAATCGAATCGGCGGTGCCGTATTGAAGAATCAGCGAGGTCTCTTCTGACATAATCTTTAGATCTTGAATGTCTACCGAACTTCCAAACTCAATCACATCTGTTTTCTGATGAAAACTACTGCGCTCGCCACCACGATCATGGATGATATCCACTCCATCGCCCAGTTCGAATTGGTAGGTATCGTAGCCTGTACCAGAAAACAACTTATCTTTGCCTGCGCCTCCTACGAGCAGGAAATCTCCGTCAATATAAGGAAGAGAAAAAAGGTCGTCGTGCGCACCGAATAGGCTATCGTCGCCATCACCACCGTACAATTTTGAGTCATGTAACCCTCCCTGAATATTGTCATTGCCTCCACCGCCATAGATTTCATTGTGCCCCATAATTCCACGTATGTTTTCGTTAGCAGAACCGCCGTAAATAATATCGTGATAAGGGTTTTCCGACGTCATGGTTTCATCGCCTCTTCCTGTTACTTTAAACTCGTAATCAGGGTCTACATCCTGCTGTTCAAAGCCATACACGGTTAGGGTATAGTCACGTAAATCCGCATTAAAAACCCCGTTTTGTGCATCAGTAAATTGAAGTAAATCCAACAAGTGATGAGACAAAGAAGAAAACTGGATCGCGTCACTGTCGCTATAGCTTAAAATAGACTTAGAACGTCGATCAAAAATTGCAACATGGGAAGGTTCTGCCTCATAGGTTTTCGTTAAAGTAAGGTCTTCCGACCGAATACCGGCACCAAACTCTAGCGCGTTCAGCCCAGCAGATAATGAGACGTAATCACGGCCGTCACCCAATTCAAAAAGCAGTCTATTTTCACCGGCGCCGGGCCGAATATAGTCATCACCAGCGTTACCTGAGATAACATCATTACCGTCGTGACCAAAAATACGATCGTTGCCAAGCGCACCTTCTAAAGTGTCATCACCCTGGAATCCTCGTAAGGTATCATTGCCGTCACTACCACGTAATGAATCCGAAGCAGTGCTACCTAAAATGTATTGATTCAAGCCTGCACTAGGCTGCAACAACCCAACAATGTCTTCATGCGCATAGGTCGCATAAGGAGTCGCAATTCTACTTAACGCTGAGCTTTGCATAATCGAGTCAAAACTTCCCCAATTCTGACTTCCGTCGTAATAAGCCTTGTTAAGGTTAAAATAACCTTCCCAGCGAATGTGGTCCTCTTCTCCGTAATAGATAATCAAATCCCTTTCTTGCTTCTCAAACGCGACACCTTCGTTTTCAGCGATGCCTTCAATACTAATTCGACTTTTATATGCCAAATCTATTGTTTGCTTAATCACATCTTGGCCATCACCTTTTTCAAAAATATAATGATTCTGGCCGCTACCATTTCGAATCGTATCACTCCCTTTACCCGCCCTAACGGTATCGATACCCAGGCCTGCATTAATCGTATCGTCGCCCAAACCACTATTAATTAGATCATCGCCTCCGGCTGTAAAAACGTAATCATTTCCGCTACCTGTATGAAGGACATCATCACCGTTAAAGCGAATAAACAAATTATTTCCTTCCATAGGCCGCTCCATAAAGTCATAGAATGACAAGGTTTGCTGATCGGAGCCTTCACCAAACTTAAAATACTCGATGCCCTTATAATACCCGTCTACAGAAAACGCCCCATAAAACGTTAACGCTAGTGTTTGATCCACCCATAACTCAAATTGGTAGTCGGATATTTTTACCGAAATATCTTCTGCACTAATCCCTTCTCCAAACTCCACGGTATTGCCGCCCAAGCGACCATCGTCATTATCTAAACCGCTAAACCTTACTTCGTCCGGTCCATCGCCTCGCGACCAAAATAGTGTATTCCCACCCTCATAGAGATAATAAAAGTCCCGGCCTTTGCCGCCAGAAAACCAATCCGCACCCGCACCACTAACTCCTGAACGCGGCTTGTTGTGGTTATGATCACGTATCGTGTCACTTCCTTGGCCACCATAAACACGATCGTCAAAAGGAGACCCATAAATAAAATCATCCCCAGCCAAAGCATCAACGGTTTGAACATTCTCATAAAGCTGAAGCCAATCCTTCCCCTCAGTGCCATTTATAACTGCTTTTGCTTGTACGTCCTCCGCGGCCACAACCACGCCGTCAGCGAACACAAATTCCTCTATCAGGTAGTGAGTACTCGAAAACCAATCTTTGACTGCAATTGAATTCCCTTCGGTTTGCATCTTTATTATTAAGTCAGCATCACGCACTTCAAAAGACATCTCGTCAAAACGAATTCCTTCACCAAATACCAATTTGTCGTGATTAACCGAAAGACCAGAATCAGAAATAATGTCTGCTCCGTCACCCACTGAGTAATAGTAGGTATCGTCGCCTTTCCCTCCATCTAATAAATCATTGCCGGGTCCGCCAATTAGTTCATCATCCCCTACCTTGCCGTATAGCCGATCGCTACCATCGAATCCGATTAAACGGTCATCAAGATAAGACCCTTGCAGAATATCGGGCAAAGCAGAGCCTGACTGCTCGACAAACATAGCGTTGATATATGCTTGAGATATCATTGAGCCATCAGCAAACAAGAGTCCTTTAAGCGCGCGATTTTGGATATCAAACCAACCTTTAACCAAGACCTCATCTGCATCGCTATATATGACTTTTAAATCATCATCGGAGCGCGAAATTAGTACCATTTCCTGGGTAACGCCCTCTCCGAAAATAATCTCCCCGCGATAGTTCAAATCGATAGTGCTCAGTGCCAAGTCAGCAATCTGGTCTTTTCCGTCCCCAATATTTAAATAGTAAGTCCCACTACTACCAAACATCTTGTCGTTACCTATGCCACCATAAAACTTATCGTGCGCAGAGTTTGAGCTCTCGGAGCCGGCGAATAAAACATCATCACCATCTCCTCCATACAAATAGTCAGCTTGCGCACCACCTGCCAAATAGTCATTGCCGCCTCCTCCTAAAATTCGGTCCTCCCCGAAACCGCCATAAAGAAGGTCATCACCAGCGCCGCCCTCGATATAATTGTTACCGCCATATCCAGAGATTGAATCATTACCGCCAAGCCCATAAAACTCTTCGTCTTCCATTGAGCCGGAAAGGGTATCATCACCGGAAGTTCCTGTTTTTATTCGAAATAATTCATCAAAGGAATTCTGTGAGTAGGTAGTACCATCAGAGAACACTATTTGTTCGAGACGCCGGCCTCCAAGGCCATCAAACCAGCCTTTAATATTGATAATGTCACCCGAATTGTTGTGACTAAGAAGTAAGTTGTCACCCTCTTGGGAAACCAGGATATCCCCTGCTAGAACGTCCGGTCCAAATATCAGTTTGTCACCCGCTCCTCCTGCATCATTAATTTCGTCATAGCCGTCACCTAAAGCGAAGTAATAAACATCTGAATACGCTTGCCCGTTTAGGACATCGTTTCCACGCCCTCCGGTTATTTCAACACCCTCACGATTCGCTCCGATAATATAATCGTCGCCGTCACCGCCATAATTAATAAGGCCATTTTGCAAGGTATCATTGCCTATCCCTCCTTCTAAGCGGGAAAATCCCAAGCCTGCGTGTATCGAATCATCACCGGCGCCACCCATAAGAACGTCATTTCCCCGGATACCAGAAATAACATCGTCCCCAGCCCCACCAGCAACCACATCATCTAAGTAGCTGCCATAAAGAACGTCATTCTCCTCGGTTCCATTAACTGTCGTATGCTGCTGAGTAAAAAAATCAGATGACAAACTCGTACCATCAGCGAACTGGATAACAGACGGCCCGTAACTAGCACTTGCCATCCAGTTTTCCCAGCGTATGCTCTGGCTCCCTCCATTTAAGGATAAAATCAAGGCGCGACCGTCTTTTTGGCTTTCTAGCTCTGATGAATCAACCCCTTCACCAAACACCAATTCACCACGAAAACCTTCCACTGAGTCATGACCGTCACCACGGTTAATGTATAGGCGACCATCATCACCAGATGCACTTAGAACATCATTACCTTTGCCGCCAGTTAACTCATCAAAGCCGGGACCACCGTTTAAGACATCGTTGCCGTCACCGCCAAATAATTGATCATCACCGTAGCTACCGTTAAGAGAGTCGTCGCCGGCAAAGCCGTAAATCGACTCACTCACATAGCCACCTATAAGCTCATTGTCGAATTCGTCTCCGTAATAGTTTTGTTCAGTTAAGGCATTAACTTCATCACGATTAAGCTCAGAACCATCAAAAAACATGAACTTTGCAAACGCGTTCGTACTAGACGAGCACCAATCTACAAAGCGGACTTGGTCTTGCGGACCGCCATACGTGATAACTAAATCATTAGCCTCCCGCTCAAATACTAAAGAGCCTATTGTGATTCCTTCTCCAAACTTCGCACGGTCCTCTGAATTGCCAGCGCGTGACCCTGAGTCAGGAAGGTATGTATCGCTCCCGTCACCAATATTGAAATAATAAGTGTCTGCGTTACGCGAATCATGAAAGGTGTCACTGCCGGGGCCACCAAAAATTTCATCATGGCCGCTAGCATTGATGATGGTATCGTCCCCCTCGCCGCCATATAGCGTATCGTTTTCGCGTGAACCAATTATCAGGTCATCTCCGACACCTCCATGCAAAGTCGCCCCCCAATGGTGAGCTGCTTTTAAATAGTCATCTCCCGCTAAGCCATGCACTTCACCACTCTCATCGACTAAATGCAGTTCGTTATTTCCACCATCACCAAACCATAGAGCAGCTCCGGAGTTATCCGCCGCATAGTCCGATACAACTTTTGCGAGTATCTGGGAATTTCCTAGTCCCAAACCGCTATCCATTAGCACCAAACCAGAAAATTCATTCACGTCAAATAAACTCTGATCACTATTTCTAAAGTAGCCAGCAACGGTTAACGTTTCACCCGATGAGCGAATAGTCACAATGAGGTTAGATTCTTGAATACTGAAGAAGAGGTCCGCTAATGCTAAGCCTTCGCGGATAGCGATGACGCTCGACGCAGCCACGTCGAAATTTACCCGGGCCTTTATTGTGTCGTGCCCGTCACCAATACCGAAGTAGTAGAAGTTACTGCCGTCTCCGCCATTTAAAACATCATCACCGGCATTTCCGTATAGATGGTCATCGCCGTCACCACCAAACAACTCGTCCTGACCATCACCGCCGTATAAGAAGTCGGTTTGACTGCCCCCATTAAGAGTGTCATCACCACTACCACCGTCGAGTGCGTTCTCTCCGTCACCGCCATATAAGGTGTCATCCCCTTCTTCACCATAGGCCCAATCATCTCCGTCCTCACCATAGAAAGAATCGTCGCCCAAGCCCAAGTAAGCCGTATCGTTGCCAAGCCCGGCAAAAACAACGTCTACACCACCATAAGTACTGACGACATCATCACCATCATATAAAAAGACGGTCTCTGACTGATTATTTGTATGAAGGTCGTCGCTAGAAGATGACGCGAACATATAGCTTTCATTCGCGAACTCCCAGCGCTTGCTATCATCTAATTGATGTTCAAACTCGATTGTATCTTGGGAGCCAACCTCTAGCAGCGTGCCCGCCCCCGTATCATGCAAATTAATGTCTTCAAACGAAATTCCGGCGCCGAACACCCACACATCGCCTTGTAGGTCGTCAGTCGAATCAATAACCGTATCGTTTCCATCTCCAAGATTAAAATAGAACGTATCGCTACCTTCACCACCCGACAGCGTATCATCCCCTCTGCCTCCTGTTAGGTAATCAACACCGTCGCCTCCGCTTATCAGGTCAACGCCTGCATTCCCAAACAAGTTGTCCGAACCGCTGCCGCCATCTAGTAAATCATCACCATCACCCCCGAAAAGGTAATCGTTACCGCCGCCACCAAACAGTTTGTCTGCGCCCGCACCACCATATAAATCATCCTGACCGAAGTGTTCCCCTAACTCATCATCACCGTAAATGACATCTTGATTCGCCCCTCCATACAGATAATCATCACCATGATGACCAACCAAATAGTCGCTGCCCTCACCTCCAAAAAGCGCGTCATGGTCACCCTCCCCATTAAGGTAATCATCACCAGCGCCTCCTACTAAAGTATCTTTATTGTTTACCCCGTCAAATAGTTGGTAGGTTTCGACACCAACCAACTGAGGAGCCAAGAGATAATTATCCGTATCTCGCTGCAAGACAGAATCCCATAGCAAGGAATGATCAAGTTCATACCAAAATCCATCTCGGTTATAAGCCCCAGAACTAACGATTCCTCGGTCACCCCAGATGACATCACTGCCAGCACCTCCAGTTAGTGTGTCTTGACCAGCAGCTCCCGAAATAATGTCATTGCCACCGCCACCATCAACGACATCGTTTCCCTCTCCTGAGTCAATAAAGTCGGCGCCGCTGCCGCCATCAATAGTGTCATCGCCAATCACACCGAATATCAAGTCTCGGCCATCGCCTCCGGAGAGAACATCCGCACCAGCTGTCTTCTCATGGGATATATCGCCTATCCTAGCGGTATAGTTTTGATCATCGCCGTACAAATAGTCATTGCCGTCTCCGCCAATCAACACATCGGATGCTTGTAATCCAAACAGATGGTCGTCACCACTTCCGCCGTCGATATGCACGGGTACATTTTCATTGAAAGACTCTGAACGTTCTGGACTAACACTATACGGCTCTGCGCTTGACGTATTTTGTGATAAGGCCTCTGTTAATAGCCTAGTTAGGTTTGGGTCATTGTGTATCCGAATATAGCTTGCTAGGTCATGATGCTCACCACGAACCGACGTAAAAAAATAGTCACTCTCAACTACGGGGTCGGCCTCTTTGAACGTCAAACCAAAATCGTTTTCTTTTCGGTCCCATCCCTCGATCAAAATGGTATCGCTGGCGTCCTTGTTAGTAATAATCATTCCCGAAGACGTTATGATGTAACGACGTTCGTCTGTGTCGACCTCATTGCGATAGACCGTCGAACCCTCTACGACAGGAACTAATACAATGCTTTCATTCGTATCAATCGACAAACGGTTGCTGCCCTTAGAGTCACTAATGACATCCCGATCATCACCTTGTTGAAAAACATAGAGGTCATCTCCTTGCCCACCCAGCAATAAGTCATTGGTTCCGCCGCCGATCAATATATCGTTACCTAAGCCACCATCCAGCACGTCAGCTCCCGCAGCGCCGTTCAGAGTGTCGTCGCCTTTCAAGCCATAGAGATGATCGCCCCCAATATGCACGCCACCAAATAATTCGTCTCCGTCACCAATCCCATCAGCATTCTCTCCAAACACAATATGTTGATTGCTTGCGTAGGCACCATTGTGGTCCGTCGCGCTCTGTTCACCCCTCACATGCCGAATACCAATTTCATGTCCGTTTACATCAAGGTGACTTGCATTAACGCTATCAAAGTAGTGTTTACTACCTTTCCCCTCGACCATGCCGAAATGCTGTTCACTTGCGTTGCGCTGAAACGCGGCCTCTAACCGAAGGTGATAGTCCAGACGGTCTGACCAAAATAGTTCGCTAAACTCTGCTGGAGGATACATGTCGACACCACTAAAGATTCCTAAGCTATAACCAGCTTGTGGTTGCAATACGAACGAAGTGCTTTCCATCAAAGCATACCGAATAGCCCTTCCCAGCGGCCCCGTATCATTAGTTGCTAAAGAAAGTGCATCATCGATGTTATGCATGTGAGTGATTTGAATACCAGCCGAGTCAACACCTGAGCTAAGCAAGTGATCGATCAGGTCATCAGAATTGTTGACACTAGCGGGAATAGCACCTGAAAAGCCAAGCTGTTTTACAAGGTGAGCGATGATGGTGTTTTGGCTTATTGCGGCTTCGCTTTCCTCTGCATCCGAGGGGAGCCCATTGGTCAGAAGTGTTTGGTTGGAATGTATCACCGACTCAATTTTGCGGTTGGATGCACCAAGGATAATCCTATTCAAATCAGCAAGTGAAAGCGATGAGTCAACCGTCGATAAAACCCGCATTAAAGAAAGCGAGTCTACGATATGAACCATAGAGTGATTGCCAATAGACAGGTCATCGAGAAACGTTCCAAGACCGCTGGCCAATGCTTGCGGGTTGGTACTTAGCTCATGAAGCTCACCGTACTGGTTTAAGTAAACATCACTTGCCGTGACCTCGAAGCCCACGTTGGCAACTACCCGCGTGACCTTGTCTGGATTTAGATTCGACGAATTCAGTAGAAAGTCGAGACCATTTAGACCCGCGCCATTAAAGGTGTAGACCTCAGAGACATAAGCGTCATACTCCGCCGCGGCCATAAGGCTTAAGTGACCACCAAGCGAATGACCCACGACAGTTGCTGGATTATTATCTGAAATATACCCAGCGTCGATCCAACGCTGGAACGCATTTTCCGAGTTAATATTTTGGCCTAAGAAACCACTCATGCCCAAAAACACACCAAAGACATCTTGTATCAGGATGTCTTGTACTATGTTTAATAAGCCATTGGTTTCGGTGCCGCGGTAGGCAATGATGGGTTTATCGTTGTTTTCACTATCGACAAACAATGTCGCAGATAACCCAAACTCATCATTGGATAGGTGCTCAACTAACTTGTACCTGTCAATAAAAGAGCGATATTGTTTATCAGTCAATCCTCTTTTTTGAAACTCTTCAAGCGCATAAGCCGTCTCAGGTATATCTCCTGAGCGCTCTGTTAAACCGGCTCTAAGATATATTTCCTCAAAATCTAAGTATGAAACGTCAGCCAAAATCGCATTTTGATACAGTACTTCCGTGTTTTTCATAACCAAATCCTTTTAGTTACTAAAATGTTAAATTTAAGTGTCTGGCATAATCTCTTTCTTGAAGCCGGGTTCTCCTAATACATGAAAACAGGAGTAAACCTTTCCGTAGGATAAAGAACTTTCTGGAAAAGGGTTAAGAAGATAATCGACTTTTCTCACCACGACTTCCTCATTTTCACTGTCAGTCACAAAAGCCTCAATTCGAGTTATCGTTGAACCGTAATACTCACTTACCTTCCGATTTTCTCTTTCCACTCGATAAAAATAACGACTTATGGGCGATGTTATTTTTTCAGCTTTAATGCAATGCTTATCTGAGAACTCGTCATAGCCTGAACTTCCACGCTTTCTATCCAACCATTTTTCATATTCGCTGTTACACATCCCACTTTCTCTGGATATCTTTGATATCCGCCAAAGACCATTCTCTGGTAACTCGTCAGAAACTCGAGCTTTTGAAATTTCGAACTCCATAAAGTCAAAATTACTTCCGACGATGAAATTGCCACAGCCGCAACTATCAATCCACTTGTTAAAATACCCCTTAGCCTTAACCTCCTGATAAACGGGCATACCGCCGTCTTTTTCGCAAAGCTCGCGAAGCTGACTCATACCGGGGGTATAGAAGATGGAGCACGCAGATAAGCTGCACACA
>Ga0105353_1000613_pt1 | contig 19747 bp, 16 predicted proteins | sample EN1Hudsemesocosm_2_FD_83657 | JGI IMG/M metagenome (GOLD analysis project Ga0105353, IMG submission 83657) | Methane-oxidizing microbial communities from mesocosms in the Hudson Canyon - EN10B Hudson Canyon | ecosystem: Environmental > Aquatic > Marine > Cold seeps | place: Hudson Canyon...
AATAGTTAACGTTGCATAACTAGCCACTACCCCTTGAAAACCTAACCCTAGGTAATCGCATATTTGAGATAAAATGAGAAAACCATACTCTGTATTTAAAAACTCTCCATTAGATACTATTAAGTAGTTGTCTTGATAAGAAAAAAAATCAATCCCTACACCATATCTAAGCACAGACATAGTGAGCAAAAAGATAGTAGCATACAAAGCGGCAATTTTCTTAGTCAACCTTTGCCTGAAAGGATATAAAACCAAAGACAATAATAACACTTGGAGTAGAATATAAAACGTCAAGTGCTCACCGCAGTTAAAGAAAAAGAAAAAGAAAAAGAAAAAGAAAAAGAGAATCTAAATCTCATAGAATCGTCTGGCAATATTACACAGTCTGTAATCTGACAGCATTGGCAAAGTATAAATTTCACGCTTTTCCATAAGTTGCAACAGAGTGTCTTTAGCTTCGCAGTATGACTTAAAATAAAAAGTCATTTCTTGAAGATTAGGAATATTTTCAAAGCTATGGTTGACTAAAAGCGGAACCCTACTTTCTACGGTAAAATAACTCAAGCCCGTATCTTTTGTTTCTCCATAAACTTCAAGGAATTCAGCATTTTCGTATTCTACATTCAAGTCCCCAAAAACTACAGCGGCCCTGTCAATGTAATAATCAAAATCTTCTCGAGAAACATATTCATCAAAGGTCACAACATTGGTAAGTTGTTTAAACTTATTAACTATAGCCTTATCGGATTCCCCCCCTACCCTCCCTAACAGAACGAAGTTTATATCATTACATTCTTGGCAAAGTTTAAAAAATGTTTCGTATTGCTTCCTGTCTTTAGAAACCATCCCCGGATACACTACATACTCTTTAACGCACTTGTTAATATTCTCTTTCGCCAATTTAAATGGCATTATTTCTACATTTTTATCCACCCCGTATTTATTCTTTAAGGAGTGGGCTAAATTAGCACTACTAACAAGTAGGGTATTAGAATAAGTGAGAAGTACTTTTCTAATTGCGTATTTAAGTAAATATTTCAATGAATTTTTCTTACATACACCATTCCAAGCATTAACATTATGTATTGTTAATAGAAAGTGACTTTTTTTAATCTCAGAAAAAAGAAATGAAAAGTAATTGGATTGTAGACTCGTTATCACGACTTTATCTACCGCTCCCATTTTATACTTACGATAAATACAATTTAAAAACCTTAACGCACTACCACCTTTAAACTCAATGACCTTTATTTCTTCGATTAGATTGGGGTCAATGCCTTGAAGAACGTCAGTTGATACATATATTTCAACATACCAACCATTTACTTGTGATACTTTTATCCAATTCTCTATTAATGACGCATGATTTTTAGTAGAAATATCGACTATTGCTATATTCAATTCAGCTTACTCACGTTGTAACATATTATTCTACTAGTAAAGACAATGGTTTAACTAGGCGCCATAAAAATCAGATCAATCAAATGAATCTAAGACAAAAACTTCTATTCAGAAGGGGAGTACTCAACACATATCACTTCTACTGCTATTTACTCTTTTACAGACAGCAACTCTATGACGTGGTACAGCATTTCTTTACAGCCCAGTTAAGCAACTTTCTTCAGTGCCACCATTTCGATTCATATTGGCTGGGGCTTTTGTAACCCAGATATGAATGCAGGCGATGACTGTTGTAAAACTTGGTATATAATTCATTACATCCTGCTGTGCTTCGAATCGTGTCTGATAATGGCGCCATTGAACTTGCTGCTGTTTCAAACTACCGAAGAAACTTTCCGCCACTGAATTGTAGGTTACTGCCTTTTCGCCTCATACTGCCGACAAACTTATTGGCCTTAACAATCGCCTGTATGTCTTACTGGCATATTGCGAGACTCGATCCAAGTGCACTATCAATCCTGCTTTGGGTTGCCTTTGCCAGATCGCCATTAATAAAGCATCACAAACCAGCTGTGCTTTCATGCGTGATACGATACTCCAGCCAACGATCTTTCTGGAATACAAATAAATAACTACCGCTAAATATAGGTAATCTTCCTGCGTCCAAAGATAGATGATATCACCCACATACACCTGGCCAGGCTGAGCCACATTAAATTACCGACTCAGCACATTTTCAAACAACGGCTGTTTATGGTTACTGTTAGAAGTAACTTTATACTTCTTTTTGCACTTGACCTGTACTTTGGCTTCCTTCATCAGCTCTCTAGCCATGTTGCGACTAACTGGATAACTCAGAGCGCATAAGACTTCTTTCATCCAACGACTGCCATACGTGTTTACTGGTTTTAGCGATGCCCTCCGCCGCCTCCAGTAATCCCTGGTGATATTAGTCGATATTCATTGCGCCGTTGACACCATTATAACCGCTGCGGACAACACACAATAGCTGACACATCAGGTCTTCTTGTGCTGGACTATGAACAAATATTAAAATTTGTTTATTTGGCAAAGAAGACCGTCGCTTTTTTAGGATTTATTTCTCCATTTCCAAGCGCTTGACCTGCACCTTCAACGTCCTAATTTCTTTCTGTTCCGGTGTCCTCTTACCACTGCCTCGAAAGGCATGACCGTTATTTTCCTGTTGTTCTTTGATCCACTAGGTCAGCGTATTTGGAGATACCAAGGCTGATGGCGTACAGTTTAAATTCTTTTGAATACTTCTTTCTAGTTGTCATTTTACAATCTCCAGCTATGAATATTATCTCTTAACTGAGTTGTACAGATCCATTAAACCAAGTTAGACTGACTTGTTAGGGCCGTCAAACATTCAAGCGAATTTAGCACGCGATTATGGCATGTTAATAGTGCCGCGATAGATATACTTTTAACTTCACTCATTTTTAAATACTTTTACAATTTTTAGAAGTATATATAAACTCTTCATGCAAGCCGTGAAAATTATTGGCAACGCAATGGCTTTGTCCTTATAATAACGAACGCTCGCATTCAGAAATTGGATGCAGCATAAAACCCTCTTTTTGACTTAAGTTAATAATGAGGGGACTATAGTGAGTGTGACACTATGATTCTACGCCAGCTTACTCACTCACCATAAATTTGAAGAGTTGCACTTAATAATTGAATTCAGTTTACTTAACTGCTTCAATATTTAAACTAATTTCAAACTTACCAAAGTCATAATTAATTTTTCTTGAAGACCAGTCAACATTATTAAACTCTTCTTCATCTTTTGGATTCCATACTCTAATAGTTTTAAAGCCAGCCTCTTCTAATAGACTAGTTAATGACTGTGCATTAAATACACTATAGTGATAGTTGTAAGCATATCCCTGCCCACCCATAAGAGCGGTTTTAATCGAATCACAAACTTTGCCTGAGGCATTATATATCTGGATAATCTTGTCAAAGTCTGGAACTGATAAACGAAGGATACCATCAGTCTTTAATTTATTATAATAATGTTTTAAATATTCAACAACATCCTTATGTGATACATGCTCTAACACATGACACATATAAATCATTTCTAATGTCTCGTCGACAAATTCGTTTAGAAAAAGATCGTTCTTAACAATATGAATATGCTTCATATCTCGAGCATCAATATTTATAAATCCTTTAATATCCACTTCACCAGAACCAAGATGGACTTTCATCTTGTCATTAGAAGGTGTAAATGTAGATTTTATTTTTTTTGGGCTTAGCATTCTTTGTATTATCTTTTTCATTTTTTATTCCAACTGTCATTGTTGGCATTCCCGAAGTAATTTGTTCGATATTAAATTGTCTTATTGTATCAACAATTTATTATCTCTTTTTCCTAGGAGCTACCTGTCATTTCTCTTTGTAAAGAACTCAGCCATTGACTAAAAAATTTACATTCACACAATATAACTCGCAGATTTCATAAGGATGATTTAATGCTCATAATATTTCTAATTAGCTCTTGATTATCATGCGGCATATACAATGCCCTTTGAGCATAAGCATTATATAGATAATATAGATCCTTTCTACAATTAAGATGATTCATAGATGATTTTTTAATTAAACAAGCTCCAATACTTAGCTCAATATCATTTTTCTGCCAATCTAACAACTTAATGAACCACAATGACATTGAATTTTGACAAGAGCCCAATGCAGTACTCGTTGTCCCAATAAGCAATGAACTGCTAGGACAGTCATATAACTCCATAGGCAAATTATATCCTTCTAGAGGTTTAATCCAATCAGGGTACTCTAAATAATCTACGCAACCGGTACGAGGATGCACCTTATAAAAAAAATTATCTGACAATTCTCTCAAGATTGACCAATTTGGCGACCAACCATTATCAGTTGAAGAAAAACAAAAAATTACTGCATTACTCGGAAGCTCTGGCGTGTTAAAAGTAACATCGGGTAAAGTCTCATACTCCCACACACCTTTAATATCATTAGTTTGAGGCCAAACATGCATATCTGGACGATACTCTAATTCATACCTATGATATCTAATAAATGTGAGCACTCTCGAAACTTGTGTCTTTAGCCAATACTTTAATCCATGGAATTTAATTATTGCTAGGTGATTCCAACTTATATCTCTTACTTCTAACTGCTCATAATCAAGATAACAATCCCTATAACGCAAGACATCTTTACGTTCAACAAGAATACGTCCCAACCAATCAGCCCCCATTGTAAATAAATATATTGAAGTCCATCTTTTTTCTTGGGATATACTATAAGTCTCAAGACCTGATCGAAAGTAGACCTTCACAGCTAATCTTTCGTCTTGTTGAAATAAGTTGTTTAGCGACTCTTGGACAACACCATTTGCCCAAGTCAGCAACATTAACACGCCTGTATTTGGAGGTTGTTTTTTGATAACTCCTAAACACAAATGTAAATCTGCTGGACATGCAGAAATAACGAGAACTCTCATGCCCTCAGAAAAATTACTAATACTTGCAGACATAATACCAATCTATAGTTCTTTTAGTGAATTCAAAAGTAGGTCAAATTCTTTGAGAAACACTTTTCTCTCGCTAGCTTTATTTGATGGCTTTCCAGTACCAAATCCCAAAATATTAATCATCGTTTTTCCACTTAACATCTCATCTAAAAACTTAAATGCTCGCTTTGCTAGCTCTGGATCTGGAGTCACCCACTCTTCTTTTATCTCGGTTAAAGAATCTAGATTTGTAAGCTGTAATGTTCCTGGTAAACCTATATACCAAGGGTAACCCGTAACAATGGTATGTAGCCCTGCTAAACTTCGTTCAATTGCAATAGTTCCAGTAATAGTGACAGGGAGATACCATTGATTATCAGAACTTAACGATAGCTCCGTAGAAGAATCAATGAAAGTACAACCTAATTGTAATAGTTGCTCATAATATTGTCGTGATCGATACATCCCTACTCGAGTAAAGTTAACTCCTTCAGCCGTATACATAAATGTAGCGGGATGTTCTTTATAAAATAACTCTTTACTATAGCCCCGTTGTTTTAACTCAAGGACAATATCAACATTATTATGGTAACCCCAGCCTTCGGGAAATGAAGTCGCTTCTGGTTGAAAGTGCGCTGCAATAAGCAAGCTACACTGCTTACTTGCTTGAATTGATATAAGTTTTTTCTTATCACTCTTTTGTTTATAAAACTTTAATGAAAAATATTGCTGGATCACCTGACCAAAAAAAACAGATGCGGGGTAATCATAAAATCGATTCAATATATTTATACGAGCCTTCTTTCCGGTAAATGCTACTTTTAAAGGCCTTAATATATTCTTTATTAATATCTTTGCAATAGAAAGCATTGCAATCAAAACACTTTCTTCACGTCTATTTGGCAACTCCCCTCCACTTTCTGGAGCACCTCCTAACTGCCTATTTCGAATAAAACGATTAACATTCTCTGCAGCTTCTTTCTCTGAAAACCTTACAGAGATAGGAGATCTATCTTTTATCGACTTATCTTGAATAAGCGGCAATAATCGACCCAACATTATATTATTTGTATATAGAAATACTTGCTTAACATTTACTGACACACAGGCTATCTCAAAGATCATTGTGCTAATATGGTGAGTAACTCCTGTATTAAATATAGCTATTCTAATACTATATTTAACTAAGCCTTGACTTACCTCTAAAATATTTAAAAGCGCCTCTCTATAAACCAATTCATATTGATCTCCTCTTGCCATCCATCTTGACCATAGCGGACCAAACTCCCTGACTTTGGCAATCAAGTTACTTATTGATGGTATGACAGAAATATCATTGTAATCAGTTAACCGGCCTTCACAAACGCGCACACTTTCCTTAACAACCCACCAACCATCTTTAGTATAAAAAATAACGCTCTTATCTGCTTTATAATGTTCAAATAGTTCAGGAGCTGGATTAAAAATAACTACACTCATATTATCGCTCTAAACTCAAAACATTTATATTATAGAATCTATACATATTTTCCCCAAACGAACCATCCCCACCAGTAATTAGAATTACTCTATTATTAAACATATTTATTAACCGTCAACCTATTATAAAGCAGACATTGATTTAAATTTATTATTATTCAGTAAAAGCTCATCGTATGTGCCACTTTCCACTACATTCCCGTGCTCTAGGAAAAATATTTTATCGCATTCTTTTACCGTAGATAACCTGTGAGCGATCATAATAATAGTTTTTCTATGACTGAGTGTAGAAATCGCCTTCATTACCGACTGCTCAGTTAGATTATCCAGTGCACTCGTCGCCTCATCAAATATTAAGACCGCGGGATCATGATATAAAGCACGAGCAATACCAATTCGTTGTCGTTGCCCTCCTGACAATCGAACGCCTCTCTCTCCCACCAAGGTATCATAACCTTCGGGCATTTCCTGTATAACAAAATCATGTAAACTGGCAAGCTTTGCTGCTTGCTCAACAGCGGCAATGCTTACCCTAGCTTTTGGAACACCAAAAGCGATATTGGCAGCTACACTATCATCGGAAAGATAAATATGCTGGGGAACATAACCTATTGATCGCTGCCATGAGCGAATATTGATAGCGGTAATTTCTTCTTCGTCAACCCAAAGACTCCCTCCTTTGGGCCTTAACAACCCAAGAATGACATCAATTGCTGTTGTTTTACCTGCGCCTGTAGTCCCAACGAAACCCACCGTTGTGTTTACTTGGATTTCTAACGAGCAATTATTCAATGCTAACTGTTCTGTATTTGGGTATGAATAAGAGACATCACTCAATCGAATCTTAGTGCTCAACCCCATCATTGACTCTTCATTATCAGCATTACTATGATTCACTGCTTGTAATGTAGACATATCATTATATAAAACTTCTAGTGCAGGCCCAGCAAAACGCATTCGCGATAATTGTGCATAAACTTGCTGTAGCGCTGGCATCAGTTTATAGCCAGCAAAAGCATACACACTCATAGTCGGCAGTGCTCCTTGCAAGCCATCAGGGTTACGCATCATATACAGCATGACCAACAGCATACCCCCGAACACAATTATTTCTAATATGTAACGAGGAATTAGGGAAACAATTTGTGCCGTCGCCTCCCCATTGGCATATTTTTTTGCTGGAATTTCATATCGGTGCAACGACTCCTTTTCTAGCCCAGCTACTTTAATATCTTTGATTGCCCCAAACACTTCTTGTACGACATGAAATCGCTCTCGGTTTGCATTAACCTGAACTTCACCCAAGCTGCTCATATAACGCCGAATTAAAAAGTAAATAAAAGTATATGTCCCACCTAAGCATGCAGCAACAATTAACGTTAGCTTAAAGTCAACCAACATCAGTAAAACTAACAAGGTAACAACGACAAGACTATTAGAAATAAGTTGTAACAATGGTATAAGTGCTCCATTAATTACTTGTGCAACTTCTGACAAAACAGTTTTACCTATGTCAGCACTATGTCGATTTAGAAACCAATCATATGGCTGACTAAGATAGTCAGCCACCATACGTCGACTTAAAGAGTAATTACGCATCTGAGTAAATCGCATCAAAGCATAAGATGTGAGAGCCTTAAAAACTATAGAGAAAATCAGAACAATAAAAAAAGAAAATCCAAGAAAAAAGAGAAAGCTCTCTTTACCTATAAAACCCAGCTCATTATAAACTAAAGCTAAATAACGGTTGGTTTCTACTATTTCAGGGCTAGATAACACTGCCATGAAAGGTAATATAGAGGCGACTCCCACCATATCAAGGATTGCCATCAACATAATCATGGATAACAATAAATATCCCCTACGTCGCTCTTGAGTCGTCAATAATTGCGCAAGCTTATTTATTGTTTGCCTAATCATTCAAATAAGCCCTGATGCTATTGTCTCTGTTTCTACACATAAATACCTTTGAACTAAAAATCTGCTGCTCATGAATATTTTTCATACCTTAATTTAATTTAGTAAATAACATTTTAAATTCAATACGATTCACAAATGAATTTGCATACAGCATATTTAGCACTTCCCATCCATACTTTATCCAAGTCTTATTTAATTTTGTTATTATTTGAATCAATTTAGAGTATCAATTAGATTAGCTTAAGCGGGTCAGTTTCACTGTATCATTTCGCCATTAGTGATGATTTTTGAAATAACGCTGCTCTTTTTATCTTTGATAAAAGCTTAAACTCTATTTTCATTAGACCTACCATTGCTATCTGACATAAGAATCGCTGCAATTTTAAAATCAATCTCCTCATCTATATCGATTGAATATTTCCTATTCATTTTGTATGCGAATATATTTTCTTTTAAAAAAAAGCTTCTCTCTTCTAAAAAACTCTCTGTTTTACAAATATAAATCGCACCATTTAATCTAAAGTTCTGTTCCAAATCTTGACTTCTTTTATTAATAGTTTCTTCTTTTAAAAAACCTACCATACTGCTATTCAAAGGTAATGTTCCTGACCAAAGCGGTGAATGATCCGTTTTACATACCGATATTATCGCATCAGCATTTCTTTCTTGAAGTAGCGTTATTGCTTCATCGATATGCTGTTCATTTCTTAGTGGTGATGTAGCTTGTAACAGTACAATATAATCATATTTATCTACCACCTTATTAATAGCATGCTCAATGGCATCAAATGTTGTCGCCTTGGCACTTGCCAAGACATCAGGTCTTCTAATGGTTTGAGCACCAAACTTTATGGCCTCACCTAAGATTTCCTCATCATCACTACTTACAAGTAGTTTATCTATATATTTACTTTTTAGTCCTGCTTCTATGCTGTATGCAATTAGTGGTTTTCCATTTAATTCCAACACATTTTTTCTTGGTAGCCTTTCACTTCCTCCCCTTGCGGGTATAACGGCCAAAAATGTTTTTTTATTGTACATTGCTGATTTCGACATTCGCAAAAATTAATTCTATATCCTTCATACTTTTTAAACTCTCATACGTAGGTAAATTAATCCCGACCGCTGAAATTTTATGTGTAATTGGCGTGGCATTCTTTGAATAGTTCTTATAAATATCCATATCACTTAAGGGATAAAAGAAGGGTCTTGCATCCAAGCCATTTGCTTTTAATTTGGCTATACATTCTTCTCTATCAATAGATTTATCGAGAATGACACAAACAAGCCAAGTAATTCTTTGCCTTGTATTAAGATCTTTTTGAAAGGTAAAGTTCTTATGACTTAATATTTTTTTATATCCTGCCTCATAAGCTCTTCGGTTTATGTGTATTTCATCAATTCTTTCAAGCTGAGCTAAACCTATAGCAGCTTGTAAGTTGGTCATTCGATAGTTATAACCAACAACATCATGCCAGTATCTTTTAGTCTTACTCATCCCATGATCCCGTAAGACTTCCATTTTATCATTCAGTTCTAAATTATTTGTTGTACACATTCCTCCTTCACCTGTTGTAATCACTTTATTTCCAAAAAATGAAAAACAACCTATATCACCTAAACTTCCAACTTTACTCCCTGAATACATCGCCCCATGAGCTTCTGCACAATCTTCGATAATATAAAGGTTATATTTTTTTGCAATTTTTACAATTGCATCCATATCGCACACCTGTCCATAAATATGCACAGGAATTATTGCTTTCGTATTTGGTGTTATTGCTTTCTCTATTTCTACAGGATCAATACACCAACTATTCTCTTCCACATCAACAATAACAGGGGTTGCATTCGCATGTAAAACGGTATTGATAGTTGCAGCAAAGGTTAAATCAGGGATTATAACTTCATCTCCAGCACTAATACCAAGAGCTACAAGAGCCAGATGTATCGCCGTCGTTCCGTTTGATACGGCAACACCATACTTGCAATCACTATAGTCTGAAAAATCACTTTCAAACCGGGTAATATACTCTCCACTACTCGATATCCAAGTACTCAGAAACGCATCAGTTAAATACTTAAACTCATTTCCATTTAAATTTGGAATTGCTACAGGAAAATAACTATCTTGTTTATATTCAAACAAGTCTGCAATTTTGTTATCTTGATCAACCAAAGGTATAATGGAGACCTTAGTTGATATTTTAGACATTAAAGTGTCATAACTATCATTCAAAAACCCAAAGATATGATCGGGTAAAAGAATATTTTCCACTTTGGTGTCAAGCGGTGAATCATTTAATAATGCTCTTCTTATATCACCATCAGTTACAGTCCCACAAAGTTTTTTATCATCATCGACAATAAATGCAATTCCTGAGGCATTCTCATTTATCACCTTCATCACAGAGAATAAAGTAGCCTGTTTATTGGCAATCATTTTATCAATCATTTGTAATTTCACTTAATATGTCATGCGTTTTTTTAATATTTTCCATTTTTTCATATATTTCGAGGGTGAAATTTTTATTACTTAAATCTTGTTTTTTAAGTAACCTCACTAAAGCAGAGTTCTCTTGAAGAATATTATTTAAATCGTGAAGGCCGTCATTATCACTTATATGAATATAGTCTGACTTAGGTACCATTTTTTGCATTTCCGATTCAAAATTTAAATCTAAAGTGGTAGCACTTACTTTTAAATGTGCAACATCAAGTAACAATTTAAAGTTTATCACTTTTTCCAACTCTAAGTAGTCCTGATAATGAGTTAACATAAAAATTTTTTCATTATTATATGTAGCTGAATTACTACTCGAGTACACATTGTTTTCAATATAAAGTTCAAGCTCACTACCAGCTATTATTTTTAACTCATCAAACCCCTTGCAAAATTTATTGATGCAATCGTGACTATTAAATAATTTATTCTTACTGATTGCCTTTCCTATTTCATTAACATTTAAGTCCAAAAAGAAACCTGCATGAAAACCAAATGATTTAGCGCCAAGTTTCTTTGATAACGCAATAGCGGTTGTCAAATGTTCAAATGTTTGGGTATAGATATCATTATTTAATGATGCTAAATTTAGAACCAAATGTTTTTTAGGCGGAGGGAAATAATTATGGCAAATATAATTTAAATTATATTTCTCTTTCAGCTCTAGCAGATCATCCTCAAAATTTTCATAACGCTGCGTCCCTCCGGAAAGCTCAATATTATAGAAGCCATTATCTACAAGCTCTTGAACCGATTCGTTAATTCTAATATGTTTTACACACGAAGTTGAAATGTAAATCATCTTATTCTCCTTGCCGGTGAGCCGACATATGTTCCGCCTTCAGAAATATTTCTGATCACTACAGAACCTGCACCTATTACAACGTCATCACAAATTGAGATTCTATCTATTATTATAACACCAGCACCCACCATACAATTGTCACCCACTTTAACTCGACCACATAACCGTGCACCAACTGAAATATGGTTATGATTTCCTATTATTGCTTCGTGTTCAATAATTGAGGCTGTATTTAAAATATTGTTATTTCCAATACGCGCAAATGAATTGATATAACAGTTTGCAAAAATCTGGTTCGCTTCTCCAAATTTGACACCTGCTTCTCTAATTGAAGACTGATGAAAAATATTTTTTTTTATTATATTTTTTTTATACTGCTTGAAATACTTTCTTCTTAGCTCATTATCCCCAATAGATAAAAAAATAAGTGAGTCTCTATTCAGTTCTTTGATATTCCCTGTAACTCGAATACCCGCAATGAATTCATCCGCATTTTTGACAAAAGAATTATCAAAAATCTCATACTTTGCATCCGGAAAATGGTTTCTTAATAAAGGAATAGACGAGCGAGAGTGACCACCTGCACCAATAATTGAAATATTACTCATTAAATATTATTTCATCTGTTTGATAGTCTTTATTTGCAATACATCCAATCAGGTCTTGGTAATAAATAGGAGAAATACCCAGCCCCCCCGTTCTTTTTCCTACAATATTTAGCTCAGAGAAAAGCTCACCTTTTTGAATATCACACTGAGCAACCAAACATTTTTGAAGAGAATTTCTTGTCATTAATTCAGATAAGTTAGGCTTCTTAATATTTGTTCCCATAAAAGCATCAACCTTTCGAACTATTATAACAAAATCTTTTAATTCTTCAGGGGAGAGAGATGCCCTGTGATCTGGACCTTCAAACCCTTTGTTTATAGTAAAGTGTTTCTCAACTACTTTTGCCCCCATTGGAATAGAAAAAGCTGCTGCCCCAGTTCCAACTGTATGATCAGAATAACCAAGGAGCACATCAAAATTATTTTTAAAAGTATTCAACACTAATAAATTAGCTTCTGAATCTTCTATAGGATAATTTGCTGTGCACTGAAGCAAGACAACATTTTTATTAAATTCGTATATCGTTTCTAGTGCCATTTGTACTTCAGATAAATAAGTCATGCCTGTAGATAAAAATATTGGCTTACCTTTTTTTGCGATTTTCTTTAAAAAAGGTAAGTTTGTCGTATCTGTTGAAGCGACTTTATAGGCAGGCAACTCCAACGCATCTAAGTCATCCAAACTACTTTCATCAAAGGGTGTCGTCAAAAATATAATGTTCTTTTTTTCACAATACCTCTGTAATTCAATATTTTGCTCTTTTGACACTTCAAGTTTTTTTAACATTTCAATCTGAGGTTCATTCTCAGACGTCGTTTTTTGCTGATAAGGAGCTTTCTTAACATTCTTGAGAATTAGTTTTTCAGATTTAAATGTTTGAAATTTAACAGCATCTGCTCCCGCATCGGAGGCCAGCTCGATAAGCTTCTTTGCAACCGCCATATCTCCACCATGATTAACCCCAGCTTCCGCTATGATAAATGTTGGTGAATTTTCTGCTATAACTTTATCTTTTATTTGTATAACTTTATTAAAATTCAATATCTTTCCTAATTCTCAACTATCGCTGTTAAATATGTCATCAAGCTCTTCTAATGTCACATAATTATTCATTAGCTCATCTGCTAAAGAACTTTGTTTTAGGTTTTTCTAAGCCATCTCAATTTCTTTAGTTTTAAAAAATGCCATTATCGCATATTGTCCGAGCGTTGCCGCCTATCGTGCAAAGCACTCTATGTATATAAACTCACATGCCTTACAATACTCGAAGTATAACACGTATACTTACATTGATTATTCGTCATGAAAAAAAACGGTTTAATTCATTTACAACGAGCAGTCTCTCTTTCACGAACTAACTCAGAGATGGGTGTTCCAATTTTGGTATAAGATGGAAAAAAAGCAATACTAAACATATCTCTATGAAATCCTTCCTTAGGTACTCCTGCTCTATGCAGAGTAAACCCAGTAGTGAATAACATAAAGTCACCTCTTTTTCCCGTTAATTTAACTGACTCTTTTCGTGCTTTCTTTCTATTTCTTTTTCTATAAAAGTTCATGTCCTCAGCTGTAATAGCTCCATTCAAATATTCAAAAGGGCCATGCTCTTCATCTGTATCCTGCAACAAAATAAATAATTGGAGATTATACTGATCAAAAACCAAATCTTGATGAAAAGCATCAGCAAATATCTCTGCCTCTTTGTCTGCAATGCTAGCGGGAACATGAAAGTTTCGCCAAATATTAGCTTGGTTTAAATTAGCATCACATGCAAAGTAATTTTCAACTATTCCTTTGAAAGATAGAACTAAATCTTGTATATCTGTCGGCAACTGCAAGAAATCTTTTGCATATGATTCACTAAAGGCAACACCATCTAATTGATTACCTCGAGATATTGCCTTTTTTTCATCAAATTTAAAATCATCAGACAATTCTATATGACCAGTAAATGCAAGATGATTATGCCTCTCTGCAATAGCTCTAACTCCTCGTTTAAATGCAGAAAAATAAAATCTTTTCCATTTCCTGATAGCAAATAAAGTTTCAAGAAATAATGAACCTCCAATTTTTCTTAAAATTTTCTTTTCTGGTTTACTCAAATGAGGATGCTGATATTTTATCATTACTACGCCTTAAATTAATTCAATCTACTCTCGATAACCCAATAACTTAGCAGGCACCCCACCTATTTTACTGTAATCAGGAAAGTCTTTTGTAACGACAGCGCCGGCACCAACAACACACCCCTTACCTAATGTAACGCCAGGTAAAACGACTACATTTAAGCCGATCCAGCAGTCATCTCCAATAATCACGGCCTCATCGGGTGGAACTCCATATCGCGCCATATATTCAGCATCTTGCTCTCGAATAGGCCGCCGATCCTTCATAATATGAGTCCCGGATAAAATAGTTATATTTTTTGAAAACAAGCACCCTTTACCTATCAGAATTGTGCCGCTCAGAAAAACAGTTGAAAAAAATGTTGTGTTATCTCCTATTTGAATCCTTTGATTCTTCGCAACCGATAACAACGAACAATAACCAATACGAACCCCCTTATTAATGGCTATTAAACCACCTGGTCCTACATTAATGTCGGTGCTCTTTGCTATATCTACATCACGAGAGATCACTAACGAACCTTTTTTACAAGAAAACTTACCTCTAAAAGTATTTTCACTATCAATTAAAAATTTAACGGGATCAATAATTACTACTGACCTACAGAATCGTAGTGCAGGATTCCACCTGAAAGGTAATGCTTTAAAAAAAGAAACTAAACGTCTTACAATAAACATTTAGAGGTTTCTCTTATTACACAGTTATGGATATATTTCAATGTAGCTCCAACTTTAGATTTTTTTCAAGGTTACACTAACCTTAAGGCCAGCCTTTTCCAATAGTAATATAAGCTTCTTGCTTTTGTTTATTTAAAGAGGCGTTAGCCTCAAAATTTATGGTATTAGATATGTCATTAGTTGTGTTTACAGAGGCATCCAAAACATTGCTAACAAGACTCCAGCCACCATCATAACATTTCTTCCATATATCGGGATTTCTATGTAAATCTAATACAAACTGTAATCCACTTTCTTGGACACCAAGCCAGTCTGAAAACATTTTTTTATATTTTGTTGGTTTATTTTGGTAATATTTAGACAGTAACTCGGCTTGCTCTCTAGACAATCTTCCGTGCCTTATTTCTCTACATGCATGGTCAACAGCCTTTGAATACCCATGTTTGTAATATTTTATCTCATCATGCAAGTTCATATAATTATAACAATCTACATAATCATAACAATCAAATGTTCTACTAAATTTTGATGTTTCATAGCCGTATTGCTGAATCATTAGTTCGTGCTGAGCTTTAGGGTCCCAGCGGACATAATTATTCAGATATACGCCCCTTACACCAACCTCATTCAATTCATCATCTTCTGGATATCTATATTGCCAAATATCGCCTTCGGTCAAAACGTCAAAGTCTGAAAGTAAATCATCCGCTTCCACTCCCATTAGGTCATGATCTTTACGATACCTACGAGTCATTTCTACTTCATGCTCATGCGAAAACATTCCTGACTGCTCCATTCCTTGATGAGCCCCCCAAATAATCAATGGTATCTTATAGCGCACAGCGGTTTGCACAGGAAATACAGTTTGGCCTGCAATACAATGCCAATAAATACTACCCATTTCCCTGAGAGTCGTCTTCACTATTTTTTTAACTGATATAGGATTTACATTTTGAATCAAAATATCACAGTTAAACTTTATTCTTAAGTTTGAAAGATTTCGAATTCCTAAAGGCGTATTCCAATACTTATTGTAGGTAACTACCAAGGGATTAAGCTTCAGCTTATTTTTAACCAAGTGTAAAATATAATGAGAATCTTGCCCACCAGAAACAGGGACAATACAGTCATATGCTTTTGTCGTGTTGCTCCGATAATTTGATACTAGCTTTTCTAAAAGATTCCAGCGCTCATCCCAATCTAGCGTGTCTTTTTCCTCATGAACTCTACACCCAGAACAAATACCTTCATCATCAAAAGTCAGCCCTAGAGGGTGAGATGAAGTATATAGACAACGTTTACAAGATTGTGAAGAAGCCATGAGTTTATATTACACTCCGAGAATGGTAGAAAGGGGGCCTGATGGGTGCCGAAGATAACTGCTCTTTATATTTTTGCACCGCATGTTCTTTATAGTTTAAAAAATTTCCTAGTGCTGCTGCTGATACTTGAGAATTAGAAAAAGCTTTTTCTAATTGCGCTGGCTCACTTATACCACCAAACAAAATTAAAGGAATATTAAAGTCTTTAACAAAAGGCAGCAAATCAAAATCAAACTGGTTTGGGCTTCCTTCGTTTTCCTTATCAATAACTATCAACTCAGATACAACATTATCGTCAATTAAAGACCGCAAGTTTTGACATGGATCAACGAAACTATTTGTACGATAACAATACCAACCTACATTGCCATTAAGGTCTTTCGCAACAGGTAGGCTTGCAAGAACAGCCTGAGTACCTAAAGCATTTGCAATATTTCTTAACTCATTAGGGTTTTCATGTAATAACGAGTCTACGCACACTCGTTCAACACCAGATCTAACAACAGCGACAGCATCGGCCTCACAAGTAATACCGCCTGCATAAAGAAGAGGTGTTGAAAGCCCTCTACTCGCTATTTGCTTAATTAGGTTAATATTAGGGCCAAGTTGATGACTACTTCTATCAATTTCTTGGATAAAAATCTCATCAGCACCCCACCGATCTAGATTTTCTACTACACATTCAGGTTTACCTAGTGGCAAATAACGGTTATAGCCAAATGATTGGACAGCCCAACCTTGACGAACCGTTACTACCCCAACGAAGCGTTTTTTAAGCATTTAACAAACCCTCAATCGTATGCTTCATCAATTTAAGACCAGCCTGTTGACTTTTTTCAGGATGAAATTGAAAACCATATATATTATTCTTTTTAACAACAGAAACTACAGATCGGTCCAATCTAGCAACGCCAGCAACATACTCAACAGGAGCTTGAAACTCATAAGAATGATTGAAATAAAAACTATCTCCATCACTGTCAGATACTATGCTGCGTTGTTGCTCAACAACCTCTAGAGTATTCCACCCTATATGCCAACTAGGCTCAACGATAGGCCGCACTTCACCTGGAATCAACTCCAAACCTTTTGTGCAACCATGCTCGTAAGATAAGTCTGCGAGCAATTGCATACCTAAACATACACCAATAACGCCATTACCCTTATGAGCAAATTCTTTTATTGGCTCTACTAACTCTAAGTTGTTCAAAGCATTCATAGCAGAGGGAAAAGCTCCAACCCCGGGTATAAGTAGGAGTGAACTATTATTAAGCCCAGCTATCGTATTAACCAACCGGCTTCGAAAACCAAGCTTTGAAATCGTATTTCTGACAGAAGCAGTATTGCCAGCACCATAATCAAGGATACCTATCGTTGCTTTACTCACAAGCCTACACCTACTTTAAATTTACGCTGGATACTACCATCTGATTTAACTGTAAAAAGGTCTCTATTCACTGAGGCGTATACCTTTTCCCAAAACTGCTCTACGGTAATTTCAATAAAGTCGCAAAAACTAGCTATATAGTGATCACCACAGCAATGATCGTACTGTTCTACCAGTTTGACACCTTCCTCGCGGCTCATGCGCTCCAGACGCACTTCTTCATTAACATAATCAGTTACGCGACCAAAACCAAATTTATAATACTTAATCATCTGATTTAAGGTAACCCAGTCTTCATCTAGCGCCGTCACACCGAATAGGTCTCCGGTATTAGAAACGGTATCTTCACGAACTTCTAAACCGTTAAGGCATGAATATGCCGCATTATTAACTAATGACCAATCGCCCAAAAACCACCCTAAATAAACAATTTGTATCTTTGCTTTATCAAATTGATCTAGCGTTGGGTATCGATATGGAATTAAATCACCATGGTCACCATGAGCATCAAGAATCCAGTCCAGCGCCCCCCCTGATAAAGTATTCATATTTCTTAAGTTATTTCCATCATAACCCGTTTGACCAAGCGTTTTTAAGTCCCCTAATTGTAAACCCGGGTTTTCTCCCCATAATATCAAAGGGATTTCATACTGAATGGCTATTTGCGGAACAGAGCTAAATAAAGCAAGCTCCGTAGACTTACACCAGTTCGTAAACTTGTCAAAACTTTGGCTCATTAGCTTTTGCCATGTCTCTGGAGCAGGACTACTAATAACACAATCAAACCCCAGCTCAATAAGTCGAGATATATTATCAACGCCTCTTTCAGTAACTTGTTGAGGGGGGTATGACAGGCATACAAGCAATGGATTCAAGCCTAATTTATCACGTACGAATAACGCTTGACGAGTACTATCTTTACCGCCGCTAACACCAATAATGCAGTCAAATTTATGCTTTTCACTTTTAGGAACATCTGCGGCAATATCAAGCAATATATCTCGACGCTCTTGCCAATCGACATGCTGAAGTTCTGCAAAATAATTACATGCCGGACATATTCCTTGATCGGTAAACACCGTATTAGGGCGTGTATCTGGCTGTAAACATTTAATACAATATTTCATTAAACTAACTCACGTAAATGAAGAATTTCTTTATGTGGCAATAAACAAGGAGGCGCATTATCAGGTAAAGCCGTAACTACTTTTTTATTTGCTGATAAAGCAACAACCATTGCGTACGTTTGGCACCCAACGACGACATCTGACCAAGCAATTAGTTCTGCAAGAGAAGCTGATTCATTAACGCTAATGTTGACGTTGTCAAATGATGCTACCCTTGAATCATACTTACCTTGAGGGTCGGATGGATGAGGTCTAATTACTAGCTCTGTATTACTGGCGCTAGTAATAGAAGAAAGGTTATTGACTAAAAAATTTAGAGACTGAAGTTCGCCAGGCTCACTGCTACCTAACCATTTTTGCCGTATTGGTTCCATAACAAAGAGTACTTTCGCTATATGAGGAAAAGCATGGCTTCGTGATAAGCTTTTTATTGTGCCTACTTGTTCACAAATAAAATCATTAGGCTTTTGCACAACATCAACGTTTGGAAAAAGACTATTAGCAATAGTCAGCGCATATTCATCAGCCACCCATATTACATCAGGAAGGCACTCTATTTCTTTGCTAAGAAAACGCTCTTTATAATTACACCAGTGATCTATAACTGCTACTGATTTAATCGATTGTTCAGCTGCCAATATTCTAGACTCGTGCTCCAATGTCGACGCCCAGCCAGTACCTGAAATAAGTAAACAGGCATTATCTAGTACATCATCTAGAGCATAGTTTTTAAAGCCAAACTGAATTTTCTCATAAGCCTTAGCTGCTGGCCCATCCAAGCACAGTTTAATACAAGTATTATCAATAAGCCCTGACCGTATCCATGCGAAGATATGGTTCGCCGCACCAGCATCATGAGCAACTACG
>Ga0105353_1000629_pt1 | contig 19469 bp, 9 predicted proteins | sample EN1Hudsemesocosm_2_FD_83657 | JGI IMG/M metagenome (GOLD analysis project Ga0105353, IMG submission 83657) | Methane-oxidizing microbial communities from mesocosms in the Hudson Canyon - EN10B Hudson Canyon | ecosystem: Environmental > Aquatic > Marine > Cold seeps | place: Hudson Canyon...
AAATAAACCGTAGTAGTAAATAAACCGTAGTAGTAAATAAACCGTAGTAGTAAATAAACCGTAGTAGTAAATCAACACAGGGCAGCTTTAGCTGGGTAATTGATTATGTCTGACTATATTGAAACTCTATGGGCTCAATTTGTAATTGAAACCGAAGAGCATCTAGAACTTATTGAACCCGTCCTTGTAGAGGCAGAATTCAATGCACCTACAAGGGAAGATGTAGATCAACTATTTCGTTCTTTTCACTCTATAAAGGGCTTGTCAAAGGCGATGGATTTGTTGGGAATGGAAGCGATTTCTCATCGTGCGGAAGATATCTTGGGCTTGGTGCGTGATGAGATTATCTCTGTTGGCTCGGAATTAGCGGATCTTTTGCTAAACGCTATTGATGCACTAAAACAACATCTTCGTATTGCTGAAAATAAACGTGAAGACCATCCCCCTCCTAGCGAGTTACTAAAAAAGCTTGAGCTCATATTCAATCAGGGAAGTGGGGCCCAGGGACAGGCCGTGCCAGAAAGTAATATTGAAGCCTGTGATGAGCCTGATGATAACGGTTCTCAGGCCTTGGACGTGAAAACAGTTGATGAACTTGAAACAGAAGCAAGCTCCAGTTTTCATTGCGATCCAGATATGCTGATCTTTTTTTCGGAATTGTTGCAAGCAAATATTCCTAAGTTTACTCACTTTCTTGCACCAGAGTTTGATGCTGATTCAGCTCAAGTAAAAGAGCTTGCGAGTGAGCTCGAAACCTTAATTCATGCGTCTGGCACGATGGAAATGACGCAGCTAGCCGATCAATTTTCTACCATATTGGAGGCGGTTTCTGACAATAAGATCGAGCCAGTTATTCAACGGAACACTGTTGCCGAAGCCTTAATGACTCTCGTGGAAATGATTCAGATTATTGAATCTGAAGTTAAGCAAGAGTGCGGGACTTCCCAACTGGTTGGAGAACTTAGACTTTATGCCGCTGAAAAAATTGACCAACTCTTCTTGGAGCTCGCGAGTCAATTGCGGGTTATATCAGAAAACTCAGCAGATCAGCCCTTGAGTGATTCACCCGAGGTAATTGAGCTTGCCGTACAAACTGCTGAAAAGGCTTTTGCTTTAAATAACCATTTACACCTTCTTGAAGGCAGCGATTCTAGTCAGCGCTTATTACTAACGGTCAGTGATGTCTGTAAGCAAATTAATCAAGGTCATGCGGTACCTGAATCGGGACTCCTCAACTTATTACTCAACGCTGTCAGTGTCGCGGAAAGTGAGTATCGACAAGTAACAGACAATGGCGAAGTGGGTTCAAGCGCAGTTGATTGGAATGCACTCCATCACAAAATATGGGATGTCATTAAACAACAGAGAGATGAGAGTGATGACGGACTTGTTACCTTTGAAGATCTAACCAATAAGGTAGCGATAAACCCTTTATTTGAAGATTGTATGTCAAGCGATAGCATTAAACTGCTTCTAGATGGTTTGAACAATGGCGCAACAGTATTTGAAGCTTTTGTAAACCTCGAAGAATCGGAAGAGTTTACGGTCTGCTTTTTACAGTGGGTAGAGAAAGATGTCCAATTAGTGACCAATAGTACCGTTTTTATTGATGATAAGCCTTGGAGTGATTGCCTTTTATTAACGGAGCAAGCAGAAAGTCTTATCAGAGATTCAATTAAAGAACTGGATCCAGAGCGCCGTTTTTTGAAACTGGAAACCTGTGTCAAGGTTGCAAGCACAGAAGAATATGACGCTTCAGCGGCAGTCAATGCGCCTGAAAAAGAGTCACCAAACAGTAATAAAAGCTCAAATATGTTGCGTGTGAGTGGCGAAACTTTAGATCAATTTATGAGTCAGATCGGTGAAATGGTGTCCATCCGTGGCATGTTGAATCATAGCATTCATCTTGATGGGGGCAATGAGGCGCTGGTCGCGTTAAAACAGATGGCGGGCGCGAAACATGTTGACATTAACAACGAATTACTCATGGCTCAGCTTGAAGTGCTAGAGCAACAGTTGGCGCGTTTCGATCAAGTAGACCAAAAGCTCCATACCGTACTAAGTCAGGTACAAGACAGCGCTTTAGCGCTTCGTGTGGTCCCCATGGAAACGGTTTTTAAACGTTTACCTCGTCCCGTTAGAGATCTCGCTCAAACATTAGGCAAGCAAGTAAAGCTTGAAATGACAGGCCAGGATGTGCGTATCGATAAAGCAATGGTCGATGTCTTGAGTGATCCTTTGATGCATATGGTGCGAAATAGTGTAGATCACGGTATTGAGCTTCCTGAAGAGCGACTTGCGGTAGGTAAACCCGAGCGCGCAGTGGTTGAGCTTGGCGCTCGACAGCAGGGGAACACTGTAAAAGTGACGATTAGAGATGATGGCCAGGGGATTAACTCTGAGGCGGTGAAAGCGAAAGCACTTGCGAAGGGTTTGGTAACGGAGGATGAATTAAGTCGCATGAGTCAAAAAGACATTATGCAATTCATTTTTGCGCCAGGGTTTTCTACTGCTGAACAGATCACCGAGACCTCGGGTCGAGGTGTTGGAATGGATGTCGCTCGTACGAATGTGGTGAAAATGGGAGGCAATATCTCGGTTGAATCTGAGCCCGGTAAAGGCTCTCGTTTTACCCTGGAATTGCCTTTGTCAGCTGCTATTCAAGATACGGTCTTAGTTAGAACCTCAGGCCAAATGATGGCGATACCAGAACGCTATGTGGCTGAGATGATTGAAATAAATTGCTCTGATGTGCAGTCTGTAAAAGGCTGTCAGGCAATCGTATTACGCGACAACTTCTTACCTATTTACAGGCTGGGGCCACTGCTAGGTTACTACTCGGAACAGAGTGAAGATAAGGTGCTGGTGGTCGCGGTGATCTCTGATGGTAAACAGCGTATTGGAGTGGTGATTGATCGTTCCTATCAGCGGCAGGAACTATTCATCAAAGATATTCACAAACAGTTGACTGCCTTACCTGGTGTAAGCGGTGCCGCTATCCTGGGTGATGGCAAAGTTGTGCTGATTGTTGAAGTAGAAGACTTGTTTATTTTAGCGAATAAACAAGGAAAAACTGCTTTGCTGACGCTTGATTTTGATTCAGGGAAGGATAGCGACCTGGACTCTCAATCCATTGAATCTGAATGTCCAATTTCAGTAAAGGCTGGGGTGATGGATGAAGTGATGGACGGGGGGCGCGTCGCATGAAAAGTTTTCTCTATGTCATGGTAGAAGATATACCTATGCTGTTAGATAGCGATGCGGTGTATGAGGTTATGCCCTTAGCCAAGGATCTTCCAAAGGGGAAGTATGATGCAGCTGCTGGCTACCAGGATTGGCGAAATCAACTGCTGCCCATTGTTAATGCTCGAGAGCTGTTAGAGCTGCCCTTGGTGAGCGCTAATAATAAGGGTGCTGGTATTGTCTATCGTGCTGTGGCAGATCAGCCTCCGATCTTTTTGGTTGTAGATGAAATCGTACGGATAATTAAGTTGGGCCTGGACGCGTTTGTACCACTACCTCAGGTGCCTATTCGGATTCGTGACTTCTTTGACCTGGTCTATATGGATAGCAATCAAGATCGACAGGCATACCGTTTTAGAAACCCCTTACAGGGTCATGTTTTTTGTGATCTTGTCTCGGTACTTGATAAGGGGCCTAACGACTGTTTCAGGAGTGAAAAATGAATGTTGCAGAAATACTAATTATTGATGATAGCCGTCTCGAGTTGATGAAAATGGAACACTTTCTTTCCGAAATGGATGACTGCCAGACGACCTTCATCGAAAATCCAAATCACGCTCTGAATTGGTGTATTGGTAATGATCCGGATTTGGTTGTAGTTGATTATCAGATGCCATATTTAGATGGCTTGGGGTTTATCAAAGCATTTAGAGAAATCAAAGGGCGTGAGGATACGCCGCTGGTGATGATTACCGCATCAAATACTGAGACAGTTTGTGTAGAAGCATTAAATGGTGGTGCCAATGATTTCATCTGTAAACCTGTCCGTAAAGCTGAATTTCTGGCCAGGGTCTCAAATATGCTTACCTTGAGACGAAAGCAGAGAAATACCGGCAACATGATTCACAAACTGAACAAAGAGGTGGACGACACTGCGAAGGTTGTGACGGAGCGGGAGGCAGAGATAGTGAATCGACTGGCGCTCGCTGCGGAACATCGTGATAACGATACTGGCATGCATATTATCCGAATGGCATATTACTCCTTGATCATTGCCCGAAACCTTGAGCTGCCACATGAACAACAACAAATGATTTTCAGGGCTGCTCCCTTACACGACGTGGGAAAACTAGGGATTGCGGATGAGATCTTGTTGAAACCCGGAAAACTGACTCCTGAGGAGTTTCAGATTATGCAGAGTCATACCACTATCGGGGATCAAATACTCAGTAACAGCGCTTCAGTATTAATTCAAACCGCGCAAGAGATTGCCGTGAGTCATCATGAAAAATTCGATGGTAGCGGATATCCGAAAGGTTTAGTCGGTGATGCTATCCCCTTGTCTGGAAGAATTATTGCCGTTGCAGATGTGTTTGATGCATTGACATCAGTGCGCCCCTATAAAAAAGCCTGGTCATTCGAACGAGCAATCAGCTATCTCAGAGAGCATTCCGGTACTTCGTTTGACCCTTCTTGCGTGGAAGCTTTTCTTGAAAATCTGGATGAAATCGAAGGTGTCTATTCAAATAAAGAAGACATATCGGGTTTTATGAGTGGTGAACTCGAGTACTGAATCCATTTAAATTCTGAATTGGAACTTTTTGTTAATAGGGATGAATTTTAGACGACAGTTGAATTGATAGTTGAAATGATAACTGTGGTGGAGCTTAGGTCAACTGATATCGAATTCTAAGGAGTGGTAATCAAAATGAAAACAACCAGATCAAGTATAAGAAAACAACTAAATACATTGTCGACTACGACTAAGACCTGTTTCTTAATGGCAGGGCTGCTAGCTCTGTTGGTTGTTGTGGCAGGCTTGTCGTATATAAACCTGGACTCTTTGGGGGCCAGGCCGGTGATCTTACTTAATGTCTTCGTTGCCAGTGCTTGTCTCCTGCTTAGCGGTATTTACCTGCTTAAAATACAAAAAAGATCACTTGCTCGCTTTTCTGATTTGAGAGCGAGCATTGTCACGGGGGAGTTTTCTAGGTCTAAGTTAGAGTCGATCGAAGGCGTTAAAGATGAAGCTATCTTGACATACTATCACTTAGAAAAAGCGGTTATTGCACTACAGGAAATGATGGCGAAAGTGCTGGAAAGTGTTAAGCCTGCCGTAGCCTCCGCTGACAGCATCCACTCTACCGGTGAGGCTCTAAGCAACATTGTGGCGAAGCAGTTAAACAATGCGGCTGAAGTACAAAAAGCTATCGAAGAAATGGTGTATGTCATTGTCGGTAATGCCGCAGTAAATGCACAAGCTGCAGAATGCTCGAAGCAAAGTGGTTACACCGCAAGAAATGGTGGTGAAGTAGTGGAGCGCACGATTAATAAAATTCAGTGTATTTCAGAGGTAGTGGATAACTCAATAAATATGGTCGAGAAACTAAATCAATCTTGCACTGACATTGAAGAAATGGTGGCTATGATTGGCAGCATTGCCTCTCAAACTAACTTACTGGCTTTGAATGCCGCTATCGAAGCGGCGCGAGCGGGAGAGCATGGTCGGGGATTTGCTGTGGTAGCAGATGAAGTTAGAAGTCTGGCTAATAATACTACTCATGCGACTCAGAAAATCGAAGGTATTGTCGAGACCATACAGCGTGGTGTAATAGATACAGCCTCAACGATGAAGAAAGCACATAGTGAAGTAGCGGCGGGAATTGAGTTGGCAGACGAAGCCGGTCAGTCATTAGAAAAGATAGTGAGTGAAACGCAAAACGTATTGGATATGATGCACGATATTGCTTCAGCAAGTGATGAATCAGCGGTTACAGCGACGGACCAAACTGCCTTTCATCTTGACCGTGTTTCGACCGTGACAGGTGAAAGCGCCTTGTTTGTTGATGATGCCAATGAAAAAGTTAGTGATTTAAAAACCGGTCTCGCGAGTTGGCAGGAAACTGTCAAAGCTTTGCCTTCAGTTCTGACCGAATTAGAAGAGGGCGAGGTGACACATCAGAAACTTCGTGCTTAATAATTAGTATCTAGAATATTTTTTGAAACAAGTTCTGAGCTGTGAACGGTATATTCCGGAAAACGGGTGACGTCGGTAGTGAGGTCACCAAGTTGTAAATATACGTTGTATTGGGAAAATTTAAACCATTTTTTCAAGGAAGTAATGGAAGGTTTAATTTTGAAAATTTGGTTAGAGAAGGGGAAAAACTATGACCGAAACTAATATCAAAACCACAAACAGGAGCACAAAGGCAGCTGCATTATTTGGGACGTTAACTGTTGGAAAAAAATTGGCCCTTGGTTTTGGTTCTATCTTGCTGATATTAGCCATACTGGTAGCCTTTATTGAATTGAAATTAAACACCTTGTATGAGGTACAAGAGCGTGTGGTTGAGTTAAGAATGCCGACGAAAGTTGCTGGCCACGATTTGATTAATGGCATCAATTATTCACTTGCGGCCTTGCGTGGCTACATGATTCTAAACAAGGATTCCTTCAGACAACAGCGACAAGAAGCATGGTCACAGATAGATCATAACCTGGATGTGCTGACTGAATTGTCGAAGAGTTGGACAGTGTCAGAAAATGTAAGGGTGCTAACTGAGCTGAAGGCTACATTAAAGTCATTCAGGGCTGCGCAGAAAAAGACAGAAATCTTGAGCCATTCGGCAGATGAACAGCCAGCAATGAGAGTTTTATTCACAGAAGCCGCGCCGAAAGCGTCTCGAATAGTACTGGCAATTTCAGCCATCATTGATGAAGAAAAAAAGCTGGCGTCAAGCAAAGAACGAAAAAAGCTATTGGCAGTTTTGGCGGATACACGAGGTTCTTTTGCCATGGGCTTGGCCTCTATAAGAGCTTATCTGCTCAGCGGTGAAAAAGTATGGGCAGATAAATTTAGTGCCCAGTGGCTTACCAATACCGCCCGTTTTAAAACCCTAAACAAAATGACTTCTTTGTTTAACCGAAAGCAATTAGCGCAGTTTAAAATTTATGCCGAGTTACGCCAGAAATTTGCCCCTCTGCCAGAACGTATGTTCTCTATTCGCAGTTCTGACAAGTGGAACATGGCGGACTATGTGCTAGGTGTTGAAGCTGCACCACAGGCAGAAAAAGCGATGAGACTTCTCAAAAAAATGGTGAAAAGCCAAGACCAGTTGGTCGTTCTTGATGAGAAACTGATGGAAGAGGAGAGCGCGGGTATTCAATCTGGAGCTCTGTTTGCTGCATTACTTGCCTTAGTTCTTGGTAGCTTTGTCGGTGTCATTATTTCTAGGTCGGTGACCCGTCCATTAAGCAACTTAACGAAGACACTCCATGGTGTGAAGAATACCGGTAACTTTGCCTTACGTGCTGATCTTAATGGTGAAGATGAAGTTGGGCAAAGCAGCAGGGCCTTGAATGAGTTATTGAGTGCTAATCAGAGCGCTATTAGTGAAGTTAACCGTGTCATGGCGGCCGTTTCAGAAGGTAACTTTGATGAACGCGTTAGCATCGAGTTGAAAGGCGATTTAAATTCGCTTAAGCAAACCACGAATAGCTCTGCCTCTAGTGTCGAGGACACCATGTCTGCTTTAAGTGAGGTCATGACTGCACTTTCACAAGGTGATTTTGCTCAACGCATGAACGGTAATGTGAAGGGCGAATTTAAACGCACGGTTGACAATGCCATGGCAACAATGGAGCAGGCAATAGGTGAAATTAGCAGGGTTATGCAACAAGTGGCAAGCAATGATCTTTCTGACCGTATTGACGTAGAGCTCAAAGGGGGGCTGAACATTCTTAAACAATCGATTAACCAAGCGATTGAGCTACAGGGCCAGACCATGTCACAGATTGCGGTAAATGCCAACCAAGTTGCTTCAGCATCGGGTGAAACTTCAAGTGCCATTGGGCAGATCTCTGATGGCGCTCAAAACCAACTTCATGCCATGAACCAGGTTGCAACCGCCGTTTCTCAGGCAGGTCAAGCCATTAGTGATGTTGCCAAAGACACGGCTCAAGCTAGTTCAAGTGCTCAAAGATCCGTTCAATTAGTGACCGGTGGCCAGGCGAAAATGGCGAGGATGGTTGAGGTGGTGAATGTCATTGCTCAGAACAGTACCAAGATAAACAAAATAACCGAAGTAATCGCTGCCATCGCCAATCAAACGAATATGTTGTCATTAAATGCTGCAATTGAAGCGGCGCGGGCGGGCGAGCATGGTGCCGGATTCGCTGTGGTCGCAGAGGAGGTTCGCAAGCTAGCTGAACATTCAGCAAATTCTGCTCAGGAGATAACCGCGTTAGTGGATCAGGCGGTGAGGGAAGCCAGAAACGCTGTAAATACCGCTGATGAAGCGCGTACTGATATGGACGCTATTTTGGGGTCTTCAGGAGAGATTAACGATATGTTGTGTCGGGTTTCAGCCGCGATGGCACAGCAGAGCACGTCTACAAACGAGATAAGCCAAAATGTGGACTCGATGAAACGTGTTGCTGAGAACAACGCTTCAGCTTCGGAGGAAATAACCGCGACGGTGGTTGAGGTATCCCGCCTGGCAGAAGGTGTTCGGGGGCAGGTAGATAAATTTCAATTGAGTAAAAAGGCCGATTTTCTTGCTGCGGGATAGGCCGCTTCAATGTAATCGTTTGATAAGGTTCAAGGGGCTTAGCCCGATATAAAGAATGACTTGTGTAGCTCCAAGTAGATGTAATCGCTACCAAAGATATTTACAAAAAGAGCAGCCCATCTGTTTTGTATGCTCTTCTAACTAATAATTATGAGGTTTGTTATGGTTCTCAAAAATCTAAGTTTGTTCTGGAAAATGTTCATACCCATGTTGTTTGTTTTTACGCTCGTCATGCTGGTACTTTTGTGGTTTATACCGACAAGTACACGTGCTAATGCAGAGCAAGAAGCTATCAATATGGCACAAAGCACTGTGCAACAATATAAACAATTGCGGAGTTACTACACCAAAAATGTAGTTAAAAAAGTTTTGGCAGGATCTCAGCTCAAACCTTCAATAGAGCACGCAGATAATCCAAATGCTATTCCCTTGCCTGCTACCATGATTCATGATCTTAGTGCAGCAATGGGCCAAGGAAATGTTAGCCTTTCTCTTTATAGTGATTTTCCGTTTCCCAATCGTAATACCAGGAAACTGGACTCGTTTCAGCAGGCGGCATGGCAAAACCTTTCTAACGAAAATAATCAATTTTATTCAGCCAGTACTGAACTAAATGGATTGCCTGTGGTACGCGTCGCTGTACCCGACAGAATGACCTCTCAAGTTTGTGTCGGATGTCATAACTCCCGCCCTGATACGCCCAAGAATGATTGGAGACTAGGAGACCTGCGTGGCGTCTTAGAGGTAGTGGTGCCTATAGAGTCACAATTAGCCGCAGGCTCATCAATGGCTTATAACATTATAGCTGTCTTATTGGGGGCATTTATCATCGTGGGTGTGGTTTTGGCTTTGGTTTTCAAACGTACCGTTCGAGATAAACTATTGAGCTTCAATAAGACTATTTCGCTTATCGCCAGTGGCGACCTTGAGAAGCGAGTGGAAGAGGAGGGTCAAGATGAAATTGCCGTAACTGGTAAGGTAATCAATGGTTTTGTGACTAAATTACAATCAGCAATCAAGGAAATTAACACTTCAATGAGTGCCTTGGCGCAAGGGGATTTGCGTAAACGGGTTGTAGTCGAACTAGACGGAGACTTGGACTCACTGAAACAGGCAACCAATAATTCGCTTGATAGTGTAGAGCAGGCAATGACTGCCTTAAGCAAGGTGACCGCTGCACTGGTTGAAGGTGATTTTGCTCAACGTATGGAGGGCAACTTCAGTGGTGAATTTAAGGTGATCCAAGGCAGTGTTAATGACTCCATGACAGAGTTGGATCGAGCCATGAATGAAATCAATCGTGTGATGATGCAGGTTGCCAATAATAACCTCTCTGACCGAGTCACTGTCGAGCTGAAAGGTGACTTGGAGGTGCTTAAGCAAGCTGTTAATCAGACGGTTATGGAGCTTGGCCGTACCTTAACTCAGATTGCCACTAATGCTAATCAAGTGGCCGCTGCATCGGGTGAGACATCCACAGCCATTGGTCAGATCTCGGATGGTGCTCAAAATCAGTTACACGCCATGTCACAAGTTGCCACAGCCTTGACTCAGTCAGGTCAAGCAGTTAGTGAAGTAGCGAGTGATACCGCGCAAGCGAGTCTCGGTTCTCAACAATCAGTCGACTTGGTTAGCGGCGGGCAAGAAAAAGTCGCGCAAATGGTCGATGTAGTCAATGTGATCGCACAGAACAGCACTAAGATCAACAAGATCACAGAAGTAATTGGTTCAATTGCCAATCAAACCAATATGTTGTCACTGAATGCGGCTATCGAAGCAGCCCGAGCAGGTGAGCATGGCGCTGGTTTCGCTGTGGTCGCTGAAGAGGTACGTAAATTAGCTGAACATTCAGCTAACTCGGCTCAAGAAATTACTGCTTTAGTCGATGAAGCGGTGCGAGAGGCGGGCAATGCAGTGAGTACGGCAAATGAGGTTAGTGAAGACATGGTCGCTATTCTGAAATCCTCAGGCGAGATCGATGATATGTTGCGTCGGGTTGCTTCAGCGATGGAGCAACAAAGTGCCACCACTCAGGAAATTACCAGCAATGTCGATTCGATGAAGCGAGTTGCGGAAAATAATGCTGCTGCCTCTGAAGAAATAACCGCTACCGTCATCGAAGTGTCTCGTTTGGCAGATGGCGTTCGTGGACAAGTTAGTAATTTTCAACTTGAAGGTGAACAAGCTGCTAACGCCTTAGAAGGAGATCAATTAAAGCCATTTGAAAAAAAGGACAGACGAGGTGAGCTAAGTAACCAACAATTAGACCCGCATTGGGAGCGACGTTCAGGCCCAGAAATCAATAATACTTCTGGTCAAAAATAGTGTATTGGAGGTTTTGCTTAGGTGACCGTTCTTGGAAAGGTACCAAGATGGGGAATTGATTAAAGGGATGTTTGATTGGTCACGGAGTTGGTTGGCTGACAGTGTAAGTGGGCAACTGGATAGATTCAAAATGGATATAGGCTAAGTCATTATAATGACTTAGCCAGGGTAGTACAGGGTAGTAGGCAGGTTAGGCAATAAAGTTAAATTTGATGTAAATCGATCAACGAGCGCGCCGCAGTAGTTTGTTTTTGTGGATATTTATACCCACCTAGCATTGTGCTAGAGATAACTTACTTAGAGGTAGTTTAAAAATGAGCGAAAATGAAAATGGTGAATCGACAAGCAGCACTAATGTGATTACTTCACTGTTGGGCCGCTTTTCTGTTGGAAAAAAACTGGCAATTGGATTTGGTGGCATTTTATTGATATTGGTGGTGCTGATTACTTTTGTTGAATTCCGGATGGCCAAGTTACAAGGGATTCAAAATCGCGTTGTTGAACTGAGGATGCCTACTAATCTTGCCGGCCATGACCTGGTCAATGGTATTAACCATTCACTCGCGGCATTGCGCGGTTATATGATACTCGGCAAGGACTCTTTTAAAGAGCAAAGACAAAAAGCCTGGTCGCAGATCGATGCAAACCTAGCGGTGATGACAAAGATGTCTAAAAGTTGGACCGTGCCGGCAAATATTGAAAAGCTCAACACCTTGAAGCAAACGCTGGCGGACTTTAAAAAGGCGCAACAAAAGGTTGAAAATGTGAGCCATTCAGCTGAAGAACAACCGGCAATGAAAATTCTATTGACCGACGCAGCGCCTCGGGCTGGCAAGGTGACGAAGGCGATAACGGCCCTTATCAACGAGGAGAAAAAACGCGGGGCAACAGAACAACGTAAAGCACTACTCGCGACCCTGGCAGATTCGCGGGGCTCCTTCGCCATGGGCTTGGCGTCAATTCGCGCATTTTTGATCAGTGGTGACAAAACTTGGCAGGAAAAGTTTGAGGCGCAATGGGCAACCAATGAATCTCGCTTTAAGACCTTGAAGAAGAGTAGCTATCTTTTCAATCGTAAACAGATGACACAATTTAAAATCTATTCTGATATGCGTAAAGAATTTGCGCCATTTCCTCCCAAGATGTTTGAAATTCGTGGTTCTAATAAGTGGAATATGGCGAATTACATACTGGGAAATGAGGCAGCGCCTAAGGCAAAACAGGCCCTGACTATTCTTAATGACATGGTTGCGAATCAGGACAATTTGGTCGCGATGGATAAACAAGTCATGCAGGACGAGAGTAATGAAATTAAGTTTGTTTCTTTGTTAGCGACTATTTTCGCTCTTATCGTGGGGGCAGGTATCGGCGTCTTGATTAGCCGGGCCATTACTCGTCCACTAGGTAATCTAACCCAGGCTATTATCCAAGTGGAACAGCGTGGGGATCTGTCAGCGCGTTCTGAAATTAGTGGTACTGACGAGGTGAGCCAAAGTGGACGTGCCTTTAATAATCTGATGGTTTCACTGGAAGCCGCGATTGCCAATATCAACACAGTAATGGGGGCGATGGCCAATGGTGACCTGAGTGAGCGTGTAGTGGTTGAACTGCAGGGCGATCTGGAGGTTTTGAAAACAGCAACTAACAGCTCACTGAATAGTGTCGGAGCTGCCATGGAAAGCATGGGTACTGTGATTGGTGCGTTAGGCGAGGGTAATTTTAGCCAGCGTATGACAGGAGAGTTCAAGGGCGATTTTCAGCAGATTCAAGGGGGTGTTAACGGAGCGCTTGATGGATTGGAACAGGCACTCAATGAAATTAACCGGGTGATGGGGCAGGTATCATCGAATAACCTAACTGAACTTGTTACTGCAGATCTTAAGGGCGACCTCAATGACCTGAAAAAAGCTGTTAATCAGTCTGTCGAAGTTTTGGGAAATGCATTATCACAGATTGCTACCAATGCCAATCAGGTGGCTGCAGCATCTGGAGAGACTTCCAACGCCATTGGCCAGATTTCCGATGGTGCGCAGAACCAGCTGCATGCGATATCACAAGTGGCTACGGCGGTAACTCAGTCTGGACAGGCGGTAAACGGAGTCGCTAATGATACCAGTCAGGCTAGCGATAGTTCTAGGGAATCGGTAGATCTTGTTAAAAGTGGCCAGGAAAAAGTCGTACAGATGGTTGATGTAGTGAAAGTGATTGCCCAAAACAGTACCAAGATCAATAAGATTACCGAAGTGATAGGTGCAATCGCCAATCAAACCAATATGTTGTCACTCAATGCAGCGATTGAAGCTGCTCGTGCTGGTGAGCATGGTGCAGGTTTTGCCATTGTGGCGGAAGAAGTGCGCAAGTTGGCAGAGCACTCAGGTAATTCAGCCCAGGAGATTACCGCATTGGTGGATGAGGCCGTACGTGAGGCCAACAATGCAGTAGGTACGGCAGAGGAGGTTAAGGTAGATATGGATGCCATCTTAAAATCCTCAGGCGAGATCGATGATATGTTGCGTCGGGTTGCGAGTGCCATGGAACAGCAGAGCGCCACCACTCAGGAGATCTCTAGCAATGTCGATTCGATGAAGCGTGTTGCGGAAAATAATGCTGCTGCATCTGAAGAAATAACCGCTACTGTCGTCGAAGTGTCTCGTTTGGCGGATGGCGTTCGAGGACAAGTTAGTAATTTTCAACTTGAAGGTGAACAAGGCGTTAACGCCTTAGAAGGAGATCAACTAATGCCATTTGAAAAAAAGGACAGACGAGGTGAGCTAAGTAGCCAACAATTAGACCCGCATTGGGAGAGACGCCATAGCTAAGGTGAGAATCATGGCTAGTTAATACCTAAACAAAAAGGATTTAGTACCAGGGAAGGTTCTAATAAAAAAAGCACTCATAGTAATAGCTGAGTGCTTATAAGGTTATTTTTTAATACAAGATAAGCATGGGATTTGTCGTTCTGAGTGAGGTACTTCAGAAAATTTCCATTATTAATACCACACTAGACTAAAAAATAAATTGAGGGAATCTTCAATGGAAAAATTAATTTCTCAGTATTCACTTAAATCAAAATTGATAGCAGCATTCTTAGTATTGGGGCTTTTCCCCGCACTACTTATCACTTGGCAGTCATTGTCAAACAGCTCAGACAATTTCGTTCGAGAGGCCAGCATTAAACTTAGTGCGATCCGAGACATCAAGTCTGTTCAAATAGAAAGTTTGTTTAAGATGATGGAGGGCCAAATTCGTGTTTTATCAAGTAATGCACTTACGATAGACGCAACGAAGTCATTTAGTCAGGCATTCATATCTCACGCCAGGGAGAATAAAAATCTCGGCAGTGAGTCTAAAACGGATGACTCACTAAACAATTATTACCTTAAGCAATATGGTGAAGAATATAAACGAACAAATGGAGGGAATCAGGCTAATAATTTACTGCAGAATCTTTCGGGGTTGAGTAAAAATGCCAAGTCACTTCAATACAGTTATATTAGTGCGAATAAACATCCTTTGGGGGAAAAAGATAGTTTAATGATTCAGGATGACAGAAGCAGCTGGTCTGGTTTACATGAAAAGTTTCACCCGAGTTTCAAGGACTACCTTTATGAGTTTGGCTATTATGATATTTTTCTGGTGGATGCCGAAAATGGCAATATTGTTTACTCTGTATTTAAGGAACTTGATTTTGCCACATCGTTGAAAACAGGCCCATTTGCTAAGTCTGGAATAGGGGAAGCATTTAATAAGGCCGTCAATTCTTCATCTCGTGATGATGTCTCTATTACCGATATGGAGCGTTATTTCCCCAGCTATGATGCCCCTGCCGCTTTCATATCTTCACCAATTTATGATGGTAAAGCGCTTGTAGGTGTGCTTATTTTTCAGATACCGGTAGAAAAAATTAATGCAATTATGACGAATGAGCAACAATGGAAGGAAACGGGATTTGGCGATACGGGCGAAACTTATTTGGTCGGAAAAGACAGGAAAATGCGCAGTTTGTCGCGATTTCTGGCTGAAGATGAAAAAGGCTATTTTGCCTCAATGAATGACAAATTAAGCAAGGAAGATCTCGCTTATATCAAAGTAAAAAATACCACTGCGATTGCACAAACAGTCGAAACCAAAGGTGTGAATTCGGTGATCAATAGTGGTGCTGGCTTCCAGATATTTACAGACTATCGTGATGTGGATGTGTTGAGTGCCTATAAACCACTACAGATAAAAGGCCTGGACTGGTATTTAATGGCAGAGATGGACGAAAGAGAAGCCTTGGCTTCAGTTGCGCACCTGAGAAACCTAATGCTTGGTATTCTCTTTGTTAGTATTGCCGTTATTGTCGCCTTTTCTCTGTTCTTTTCAAATAGACTCACACGTCCTATTAGACAATTGACTCAAGTCATGAAACAGGTTGAGGAGGATGGTGACTTTTCGCTCCGAACGGAAATTACCAGTACCGATGAAGTTGGTCAAAGTGCAAGTGCATTTAATAGCTTGGTGCAGTCTATTCAAACCGCTGTGAATGATGTGAATGCTGTCATGGGTGAAATGGCTGTCGGTAACTTTAGCAGACGGATTAATGTCGAGTTGAAAGGCGATCTAGCTAGTTTGAAATTAGCAACTAATAGCTCACTCGACAGTGTCGAATTTGCCATGACAGCTCTAAGCGAAGTGATTTCTGCTCTGAGAGACGGGAATTTTAGTCAGCGTATGAAGGGTGATTTTAAAGGAGAATTTCAGACTATCCAGGGCAGTGTAAATAGCGCTATGGATGAGTTAGAACGGGCAATGAATGAAATTAATCGTGTGATGACTCTAGTTGCTGAGAATAACCTTTCTGATCTAATTAGTGTGAAACTTAATGGTGATCTGGATACCCTAAAACTAGCGGTTAATAAGACTATTCAGCAGCTTGGACGGACCTTGTCACAGGTATCCATAAATGCAAATCAGGTTGCAGCTGCATCAGGTGAAACTTCAAATGCTATTGGCCAAATTTCTGATGGGGCACAGAACCAGTTACATGCAATATCCCAGGTAGCAACGGCACTAACTCAATCGGGGCAGGCTGTGAGTGATGTTGCAAATGATACGGCACAAGCTAGCGAGGGCGCGCAAAAATCTGTCGCCCTCGTGACGGGAGGGCAAGAGAAAGTGGCTCAAATGGTGGATGTCGTTAATGTGATAGCCCAAAACAGTACCAAGATCAATAAGATCACAGAAGTAATCGGCTCAATTGCTAATCAAACTAATATGCTCTCGTTGAATGCGGCTATCGAAGCCGCCCGAGCAGGCGAACATGGTGCTGGTTTTGCTGTGGTCGCAGAAGAAGTGCGTAAGTTAGCGGAACATTCAGCGAACTCGGCTCAAGAGATTACCACGCTGGTCGACGAAGCAGTACTTGAAGCTAATAACGCGGTTAATACTGCTGAAGAAGTACGCGAAGACATGAGTTCAATACAGGAGTCCTCTGGAGATATCGATGATATGTTACGCCGGGTTGCGACTGCCATGGAACAACAGAGCGCTACTACTCAGGAGATTACGAGTAACGTTGACTCAATGAAGCGAGTAGCGGAAAACAATGCAGCTGCCTCAGAAGAGATAACGGCGACTGTTATTGAGGTATCACGCATAGCGGATAATGTCCGAGGACAAGTGGATAAATTTCAACTTGAAGGTGATGGGCAGGAAGTACCGCTTCTGGATGTAGCAAGTGGAGGCCGTTTATAAATGATTGTGAGAGAGCACTTAAGGCTTATTGTGGTTTTAAATAGAAAGCTCACCTTTATGTTGGTGGCAAATAATTTATCAGAAAAGTTTTAAGTACAAAATCCCGAAGGCAGAACAAACGACAAGCCTACAAATTTAAGAGGCGATGATTAAAGGTTTTCATTAATCATCGCCTCTTTTTTGATTTATGTTTTAATTTACCCCCCTTTAGGAGTTTTCAATGGCAAGCCTTAGGCTATTTGCAAGTTCAGTGACATGGGGACTGAATACAATGGTTTCATGCGTTCCAGAAATTTCATGGATTTGAATCGGTTTTGACGATAATTCGCCCCAGCCGTAAGTGAGATCCTGAGTAGTATGACGGTCTTCTTCTAATGCAGGGAAATTCTCATGATACTGAGAAACTTCGCTTGCACGAAAATAGTGAAAGGCCTTCACATTTAATGATTTTTCTTTATGTTGAGCTTGCATTTCAAAGGCATGCTGGAAGCTAGTAATAAAGTTTTTCACAACCTCTTCAATTGCATCAATCCCAGACAAGTTGTGTTTTTTTAGCTCTGCCTTTAAATAAGCAAATTGCTCCACTTTAGTTAAGGGCTTCAGCACTTCATAGGATAGCTTAAATTCTTTGCCAACCAGGTTTTGAAAGTAGCGGCCCAATAGCGAAAGGATCTCTGCATGATCTGAAATCATATGCTTTATATAAGTAAATTGCTGCTGATTTGATACTGGTCGGCTATCGATCATTGCTAATAAGGCAACTTCCTTCCCTTGAGCCTGAAGTTGATGAGCTATCTCAAATGCAATCGAGCCACCAAATGACCATCCTCCAATAAAGTAAGGTCCCTGAGTTTGGATTTCTAATATGCCTTGTAGGTATTTGGACGCCATTGTTGGAATGTCTAAGCCCTCATAGCCATACACACTATCTACGCCGTAAAAGGGCTGGTCTTGGCCTAAAGCGAGTGCCAATTCACGATAACTATAAGCACTGCCACCTGCCGGATGGATACAAAAGAAGGGGGGCTTAGTACCTTTCTTTTGAAGGCAAATAATGGGGGATGGAGGTGATTCTTGATTGTTTGTTTGTTGAGATGAGCTGCCAACGGTGACACTTTCGCTAATACTGTAAATTTCCTCATTGGTTTTTTGAGTGGCATCAGAGTCTTTCAAGACGAGTTGTTTAAGTTCCTGCAAGTGCGCAAGAAGAAACGAATCATTATTTCGAGATGCATGATCAAATAGCTCTTCAAATATGGCTAAACCCCGATCAGATATAGGACGCTGATGTGAAAGGCTGCATAAGGTTTGTTTTTCAGTTTCGTTACTTTCTGATTTCGACGTCCTGTTAGAATTAATCTTCGAAGTAGCGCTTGTAGAGGGCGTGACTACTTTTACCAGTTCCGCTATGGTCGGGAACTGTGAAATTTGTCTCGGTGCTATTTTTAGGCCTTGTTGGTCGGCAAGACTGACTACCTGAATGCTCAGAATTGATTCCCCTCCAAGCATGAAAAAATCATCGTGAATACTGATGTTGTTAACCCCAAGCAAGTTTTCCCAGATGCGAGCGAGTGTTTTTTCTATCGCCGTTCTTGGTGCAACATGATTACTTTTATTATTGCTCAATGATAGCTGTTCCAGATGAACGGCGTGATGCTGACAATCTGCCCCGTGAATATGATTTTTTTCGATCACCAGCAAACTTTTTTTATCAATCTTTCCGTTTGTTGTTAGCGGGAAATGGCTGACGACACAAAATCTGGAGGGGATCATATATTCGGGTAATTCTTGTGCAACAAAGTGCTTTAACTCATCCACAGTGGGGTAAAGCTCATTATCTTGAATTATCAGGTAGCAGACTAATTTTTTAGCATGACCTTGTTGGCCAACCCAAGCTACGGCATCATCAATTATTGGATGTCGTCTCAAGACATTTTCAATTTCACCTAACTCTATACGAAACCCTCTGATCTTCACTTGGAAGTCTACTCGCCCCACAAATTCAATATTGCCATCGGGAAGATAGCGTCCTACATCACCTGACTTGTATAAGGTTTCATTTTCAAAGAAGGGAGAAGGAATAAATTTCTCATGGGTTAATTCAGGCTTGTTTAAATAACCACGACCGACACCAGCACCACCAATAAAAATTTCTCCTGAACCTCCGATACGAACAGGTAAAAGATTATGATCCAAAATATATACTTTTACATTTTCAATTGGTCGGCCGATATGGGGTGTGGTCAACTCTTTTGACTGGAACGAGGCGTTTGACTGGAGTAAGGTTTTAGACAGGGGAGCGACAAGGGCAGTAGTTGCCCAAATCGTTGTTTCTGTTGGACCGTATAGATTATATAAGGCAAAGGGTAAGTCAGACTTAGGAAAGTGGTTTAAACGATCACCTGCAACATATAGTGTTTTGAGGGCAATCTTTTCGGGCCAGTTATAGCTTATAAGAATCTCACCAATAGGCGTAGGTTGATAGCTAATAGTGATTTCATTATTAATGAGCCAATGTTGCAAACTCATTGTATCTTGACGTAATTCATCGTCCACAAAATATAAGGTAGAGCCCGTTGCCAGACACGGCCAAATTTCGCAGGCTGAGCCGTCAAACCCAGGGCTGGAAACCTGTGTTAGACGGTCGCCATGAGT
>Ga0105353_1000630_pt1 | contig 19467 bp, 14 predicted proteins | sample EN1Hudsemesocosm_2_FD_83657 | JGI IMG/M metagenome (GOLD analysis project Ga0105353, IMG submission 83657) | Methane-oxidizing microbial communities from mesocosms in the Hudson Canyon - EN10B Hudson Canyon | ecosystem: Environmental > Aquatic > Marine > Cold seeps | place: Hudson Canyon...
CCACGACCATGAAACAAGGTTAATTTCACCTGATGATTTTCAGCTACTTCAACCAAGCGTTCCTGGGCCTGATATTGCGCCCAAGCAGCGGCCATTTGACCGGCATCTTTAGCTGAGTCAGAATAACCTATCATCACTTCTTGATGTTTTTGACAATAATTTTGATACCACGGGATACTGAGCAGCTTATCTATGGCCTCACTCGAACCTGAAAGATCGTCCAAGGTTTCAAATAAGGGCACAACTCGCATATTGTGTTGAATACCCGCTTCTTTCAACAGCAAAATAACGGTTAAAACATCAGAGGGTGAACTCGCCATCGAGATAACATAAGAACCCAGAGCCGCAGCAGGCTGTTTAGCAACAACATGACATGTTTCTAGCACTTCTTTAACTTCATTACTACAAGACCACTCAAGTGGAAATAAAGGTCGCTTGCTTTTTAGCTCAGTTAACAAGAATTTTTGACGTTTAAGCTCACCCCACTCTTCAAAATTGCCCAAGCCCAAATATTGAGTCACCTCAGACATCACATTCATATGACGATCAGAGTCTTGGCGAATATCTAGTTTTAGTAATTCCAAACCAAAACAACTGACCCGACGTATAGTATCCAATAACAAACCATTAGCGATCGAATCCAAACCCTTTTCAATTAATGAGCGATGGCAGAGTAACAAAGGTTGGAGCAATTCATCATTATTGAACAGCACATCAGTAGGATCTGCCGCTGCGCCCTTTGCCGTTTTTGCTGACCAATCAAGTGTCGCCGTTAAACGTTTACGTAAGCCCGTCATTATCAAGCGGTATGGTTCATTCCTATTTCGATTATTATCATCAACATACTGTTCTGTGGCCTGCTTCAATTCTTCAGAACAGTCCCACATTGAAAGCTGGTTCATCAGGGCACGAATATCACGTAAATATAGATCAGCCGCCATCCAACGACTCAAGCTCATCACTTCCTGCGTAAGTTTAGCCGTCACGTTAGGGTTTCCATCTCTATCGCCTCCCATCCAGGATGAAAACTGAATGGGGTTGAAGTCGACAGGCAAAGTCTGGCCATATTTTTCTTGAACAGCAATATCAAAATCTCTCAAAAATTCAGGCAATGCATCCCATAAGCTATTCTCAATAACCGCAAACCCCCAGCGTGCTTCATCAACTGCTGAAGGTCTCTCTTGGCGAATTTCGTCAGAATGCCAGGCCTCACAGACCAATCGATTTAAACGCTCATGTATACGACGTTTCTCCTTTTCGCATAAATCAGAACGATCCAGATCAGATAAACACGCCGTCATCTCTTCATATTTCATAATCAGAGTACGACGTGTGACCTCTGTAGGGTGCGCGGTTAGAACAAATTCAACGTTTAAATCCTGCAGTAAATTACTTAAGTCCTGCTGTGATTTACCTGCTTGTTTTAAACGCGTTAGTAAATCATCAAAGCTCTCAATGCCTGCTTCTTTGTCCGTTCTATTTCGTCTAACGGTATGATATTGCTCTGCAATATTTGCCAAATTTAAAAACTGGTTAAACGCGCGTGCAACGAAAACCACTTCATCATCACCCAAGTCTTGTAAAATTCGAACCAATTCAGGGCTAGCATCGCCAGCCTGCTCTTCTCTATCTAACTTAGCTGCAGCTCGAATTGCTTCGAGCTTATCTAAAAACGCCTGTCCCAAATGGCTCTGTATATTTTGACCGAGCAAATCACCTAATAAACGAACATTGTCTCGCAAGGCAGGGTGAAGCGCAGTCATATTTGGCTCCGATAACTTCTTTTCAGGCATATCTAAATTCCTTTTGACTTGTGTAACAAATACATACAAAAATTCCGACACCAAGCAGTCAAACTATGGCTAAACTTTATATATTAAGACTCAAGAGTAGATAATTAAACAGCACGAAACAATATAATTACTACCCTTTTTAAGCACTCTATAAGGATAATAGCTCATGAAAATTAAAGCGCTTGCAGAATGCTGGGAACAACAAGCAAAAGCGACCTTAACGACTGATGAATACTCGTTCCGCTTACCCTTGGAAGATGCCGCTAAAATAGATGCATTAGCGGAGATGTACCCAAAAAGAAGTAAAAGTGAAATATTAAGCGAACTACTTTCTGCTGCACTGGATGAATTGGAAACGAGTTTTCCTTATATTGCGGGGAACAAAGTGATCGCCAAAGATGAAATGGACGACCCACTTTATGAAGATGTAGGACCAACGCCGAAATTCATGGATTTAAGCAAAAAATATCGAACTGTACTCAAGAAACAAGGAATTAAGGCAGCTAACGGCTAAGTTAGTTAACACTAGTACAGCGATTAAAAATAATGTTAAGTTATTTTTGTAAGACTCTTCTTCCCACCCTCTTATTTGGCCTGTTACTTCTGTCGCAGGCTTCATCATCTGGTGCACAACCGTCTGCTGCGCAACCCGAGCAAGATATAAAAGCGGCCTATTTGTATAATTTTATCAAATTCATTACTTGGCCAGAGTTCACTAGTGAGCAAACATTTAATCTATGTATACTAGGGGAGGATCCTCTCAACTCAACACTTAAGCGACTAGACGAGCGGCTTGTTCATGGTGCCCCCTTGAAAATTCAGAATATTTCGAGCTTATCTCCCGCATCACAATGCCGCGTTATTTTTATAGGTCACTCAGAAGAACGGGGTCTTGATGGTATTTTTTCTTTTCTAGGCCAATCGCCTGTACTGACCGTTAGTACCATTGATGATTTTGCTATCCTGGGCGGCACAATCGGTTTTATCACACTTGGTAATCGCGTTCGCTTCAACATCAACCTTAAGCACGCACAGCAAGCTAAACTAACCATTAGTTCAAAGTTACTTGAACTTGCTAATAAAGTGGTGAAGTGAGCATGACTAAATTCAAAGACCTGCCAATTAAAAACAAACTAACCATTTTCATCATGGTATGCACTTTATTATCTGTGGCAGTTTTAAGTTCAGTATTTATCTATCAACAGTACCATTCCTTTAAACAACAGATGTCTGAAGAATTCACTACCATTACCAAAATCATCGCTGACAGAAGTAATGCTGCAATCTTATTCGAAGACACTTACGCCTTGAATGAAATCTTATCTAGTTTGTCCCTGCACAAACAGGTACTTTTAGCTTGCACCTATAATTTAGAAAACAAACAACTCGCCGTATATCGCCGTGCCAATAAGATTCACACAGCCAACAACATACTAAATTGCCCAAAGACCCCACAAGCTAGCACCCTACTGTTTAAGGACAACTATTTCTATATCAGCGAGCCTATCACTATTGACGACGAGGTCAGCGGTTTGATTTACATTCAAACCTCGACCGAAAAACTGAGTATAGCGATCAGCAATACAACTTATTCAGTGCTTGGTTTATCCAGTTTTATTATTATCGCAGCCCTGATATTTGCAGGGTATGTCCAACGTTTTATTTCAGACCCGCTCATTAAACTCCAGGAGATAGCGAGTCTGGTCAGCATCGAAAAAGCATATTTCCCTAAAGCGACCAAGCAAAACAATGACGAAATTGGCGCCTTGGTTAAGGCCTTTAACACTATGTTAGATACTTTATCCGAGCAAAACAAAGTCATACTTGAGCACCGATTCACACTCGAAAAGGAGGTCGTTGAACGCACCAAAGAACTGGCCATCGCCAACAAAGAGCTAGAAGCTTTCAGTTATTCCGTGTCTCATGACTTGAAAGCACCACTTCGAACCATCGAAGGATTCAGTCTTGCGCTAATAGAAGATTATGCGGATCAACTAAACGACACTGCAAAGGATTACTTAAAAAGGGTCAGGCAAAGCAGCATTAAGATGTCTGAACTTATCACTAGCCTACTCCAGCTTTCAAGAGCAACACGTCAATCATTCAAGAAAGAACAGGTAGACTTCAGTGCCTTATGCGAAAAAGTGTCTAAATCCGTTCGAGAACAAGACCTTCAGCGAACGGCAAGTTTCAAGATAGAGCCTGACATGCTTGCAAAAGGTGATACTGCTCTTATAGAGATCGTATTGGATAACATCATTGGCAATGCTTGGAAATATAGCCGCAAAAAAGACGCAACCGAGATAGAAATTGGCACCACTAGCCATTTAGACAACACGGTATATTATATTAAAGATAGTGGCACTGGTTTTAGCATGAAATATGCTGAAAGTTTGTTTGAGCCTTTCAAGCGCTTACATTCAGAAGATGAATTTGAAGGCACCGGTATCGGTCTGGCGACGGTGGCACGTATTATAGAACGACATCATGGAAAAATCTGGGCAGAATCAGAACCTGATATCGGTACACAATTTTATTTCACCCTATCCCCAACTAGCTCAAATAGTGAACAAGATTTGGTTAACAGAAATAATTCGTTAAGTACAAATGATGAACAAACTTAATACTTACTGCACAAAACTACACGAATAAACCATAAAAGATGCACCCAATAAACACTTGCACTCAATACTAGTTGTATTCAGTATGTTTTAGCCTAAACTTGAGATAAGTAATACAAAGATGATCGAAACATGACGTAAATCGAATTCTAGATAATCAATTCACGTTCAAACACTTATCCCTATTAGCATAAAATCCAAAGACCTGTATGTATAATATATTGATCGTTGATGATTCTGAAAGCGATGCGCTGTTACTGTTGCGTAAACTCAAAAAAAATGGCTTACAGGTCAAAAGCAAACGCGTCTATTCGCATACAACACTTACGGCAACCTTGAATGAAGACGACTGGGATATCGTTATCTCAGATCACAACATGCCTTGCTACTCTTCTACTGAAGCCCTGGAAACAATAAGACAATATAAACCCGATATGCCGGTCATCATTGTCTCGGGTGAAATTTCAGAAGAAGATGCAGTTAAAGCAATGAAGAATGGCGCACAAGACTATGTCATGAAGAATAATCTGGCCAGACTGATTCCCGCCATTGAGCGAGAAGTTAAAGAAAGCGAATCTCGTCACGCTAAACGTGAGGCAGAACAAAACCTAGAGCACCTTGCAAACCATGACAGCCTCACTGGACTAGCAAATCGAGATCATTTTGAGAAATGTCTAAACGACACTTTCACAGATACCAAAATAAATAATTCAGAACACGTATTGATGTCACTCGACATTGACCAATTTAAGATAATTAACGATACCTGCGGACATGTAGCAGGAGATGAGCTACTAAAACAAATCTCTCTGGTACTACTGCGTGAAACAAAAAGCTCTGATACCCTCTCCCGCCTTGGCGCTGACGAGTTTGGTATATTACTAATCGAGACATCGCAAATCCAAGGCAAGCAAATTGCTGAGCGAATACAAAGAGCGGTAAAAGAGCTTGATTTCACTAATCAGAACAAACCTTTTACCACCAGTATAAGTATTGGCCTATCAGCCATAAACCAAAACGTTCACTCAACACAAGCCATCATGAGCTGCGCAGATATGGCCTGCAATGTCGCTAAAGAAAAAGGCCACGAAGGTATTCATTGGTTTACTGAAGATGACCCGGTGTATCAGCAGCGTCGCATTGAAATGCAATGGGTCAGCAAAATTAAACAAGCAATTTCTGAAGATCAATTTGTGCTTCACTTTCAACCAATGAAAGGACTTCAAGAGCATTGTGTCGGTGCACATGGTGAGTTTCTAGTACGTTTACAGCAAGAAGATCGTTTGGTATACCCTGGTGAATTCATCCCCGCCGCAGAGCGCTACAAGCTAATGACCCGACTAGATGGTTGGGTCGTTAGAAATGCCTTTAAATACCTTGCGGAGTCGGGTTTGGGTAAAAAAAGTGAAGGCACTTTTTTTATTAACCTATCAGGCAACTCACTAAGCGATAAAGCTTTTTTTAATGATATTCGAAATCTCCTTGCAGAGTATGACATTCTCCCTGAACGAATCTGCCTAGAAATAACTGAAACGGCTGCCATTGATAATTTGAATTCAGCCGTCGAATTTATTAAGGAAATCAGAGAAGAAGGTTTTAAATTTGCATTGGATGATTTTGGTGCTGGTATGAGTTCCTTCTCTTACCTTAAAACAATTCCTGTCGATTACTTAAAAATTGACGGCAGCTTTGTTCTTAACTTATTAAACGATCCAATTGATAGAGGCATAGTCGAAGCCTGCAATGGCATCAGTCATGCTGCTGGATTGCAAACCATTGCAGAGTTTGTTGAAAACCAGGAAACTTGCGATGCTTTAAAAGCAATAGGCGTCGACTTTGCTCAAGGTTTTGGTATCGAACGGCCCGGACCGCTGAAGTGAAGCTTCTTTAACTCAAAAAGGCAAAAAGTATTATTTGAATTACCTTTTCACCATTCTTTCTAGTACTACCAACTTTAATTTCATCCTCGCTGAAAACTTCGCAAACTCAGTCAGTGCCAAACTACAAAGCAAAGTATTAATTTACAAAACTAAGGTTTTTAATCTTGAATTAAAGACTAAACTAAAACAACAGTAAGCTGATCATATCAATCAAACGAGTATCAAGATCAGTTGTTATGAAGAGTTAGTCTAATAAGGAGCTTTTCGCACCGCCTTCAATCGACTAAAATTAGCACATGAGTATTATAATTTTTGTTTGTAATCTCAAGATATAAAGAAACAATGATAACCCTTACTCAAAGTTCTTAAAGAATGCATTCAATATTTTTGGGCGACGATCATGGCAACAATTAACTCACGATTAGGTGACTTACTTGTCGAAAGACATTTAATCACAAACGCTCAACTTGAAGAAGCAGTTTGCCGACAGCAACACTCTCAACTTCAGCTTGGTGAAATACTTGTTCAACATAAAGCTTTGAGTGCTAAGCAGCTCAGAAGAACGCTCAAAATTCAAAAAGAGCTTAGGAATACCATTCTCTCAACATTTATATGCCTAGCGCCCTTTCAGATAGCTTGTGCAGACGAAAGTAAACTTTACGCGCAATCCCCTCCTGAAGTCGTCACTAGCCCATACAAACAAAACCTAGAGACAAAATTAAGCCTTTCCTTTAGCTCAATTATCAAAGGCTTTGACTATTTATTATCAAATACGACTACCTATCAATTAAATGAAAGCCTAAGATTTCCTAATATTCAAACCTCTCAATACAATATGAACATAAGAAATAATTTTAATACTAACAGTAACTTCAGCACAAACTATGACTTTATGTTTGGCAAAGACAGCTTCAGTGTCGAAATGAAGCTATCATTTTAATCAAATTATCTTCTGATCGAAAATTGTAGTCACTTTTCTATGTAAATACCTAATATCACCAAACTAGTCATATGTCAGGTTACACTTAAACATGTGTTTGACTTTAGTATACCTATACAATTATCAATAAATGTATCAGTACTTTGATAGTATTCCCCCCTATTACAACAAGATTACCAATGGAAGTGTTTCAATCTCACTATGAAAAAGACTCAAGCCGTTAGAAATATTTTAAAACAGCATAATATTACCAGCTGGTTTCAACCTATCATTAATGTCGAAACTCGCGAATTACTCGGTTGGGAGGCCTTTACACGAGGCCCGTCAGTTGGACCCATTCATGATGCGCCTTCTCTTTTTGATTCTGCAGCCCAAGCAGGTGTTCTTAAGCCTTTTGACGTGATGTGTATGCATAATGCGGCTTTATGCTTTGAGCAATTACAGCTACAAGGTAAGTTATTTGTAAAATTATCAAATGAAATGCTAGTAGCGAGTAGCCGTCTAAAGAAACAGGTTGGTGCAATGATTGCCGACAGTTCACTCCCAACATCTAAGATAGTGCTTGAAATAGATGAACGAAATGCCAGTAACAATCTCGAAGAACTCATCCAAGCCGTTCACTTCTTTCATGAGCAGGGCTTCGAAATAGCGATTGCCCAACTAGGCGATATAGAAGATTTAAATGATACAACAGCCCTACAAAACCTATGGGCTAAGCTAAAGCCAAATTATGTAAAAATTGGCCGGCAATTTATTACTAATTTACTCGGTAGCGCTTCAAAACAGGCATTTGTACGCGAAATAGTAGCATTAGTACGTTCTGTTAATTCCAGTGTGATTGCAGAAGGTGTTGAAACTCAAAGAGAGCTTGAGAAGCTTCAAGATCTGGGAGTACAAAACATACAAGGTTACCTCATTCAAAAGCCTGAACTGGCACCTGTTGCACCTAATCTTGAAAAGATCTTACCGTCATTGGATTCAATAAATTCTAACGCTAATTTGGCTTGTGATTTAGTGGTTTCAAAAAACGAAGTTGAAAGCAATGTTTTAGTTGAAGATGTCATTAACATTTTCGAGGAAAAGGTATTTCTTAATTCTTTGGCAGTTGTTGAAAATGACAAGATCATTGGTATGGTTTACCGCACATCCTTTCTTGCAAAATTAAGCTCACGTCAGCGCCGTGATGTGCTCGCAGCAAAATCAATTAAAACCGAAATGGAAAAAGATTTCTTGCAGGTAGATTCTCATGTCAGAATGGAGCAAGTCAGTCGCTTGGTTACTGCTAGGGCGCGTTTATATACCGAGCACGATTTTGCAATTACCAGTCAGAATAAATTCATTGGCGTCGGTACAGCCATTGACCTCCTTCGAAAAATAACCCAATTACGAACAGATCAGGACCAGCAATCAAACCTTCTCACTATGCTACCCGGTAATGTACCTATTGGTGATTGTGTCAGTGAGCTCTTAGAGCGCGACGCAAAATTTACCATAGCTCTGCTAGACCTAAATAATTTCAAACCTTTCAATAATCATTACGATCACACCAAGGGAGACGAATTATTGGTTATTTTCGCGGACCTCATCCGTAAGCATATAAATAGCGATACTGACTTTGCAGGTCATATTGGCGGTGACGATTTCGTCGTCATCCTACAACAAGATAACTGGCAAGCAGTGTTAGCCTCACTATTCACGGAGTTCGATCATAGAGTTCTGAATTTTTATACTGAAGAAGATCAGGCTCAGGGAGGTATTCAAAGCACTAACCGCTTTGGTGAAGATAGCTTCTTTGATTTTGTTAATATTTCCGGGGGCGCAATATCTATCACTGAAGAATTCTTTGATTCTTTCCAGTCACTTTTAACGTTACTAATCAAATTGAAACAGCGAACGAAACGCGATAAAACTTTGCGACTCGCTTATCAAAAGAGCGACATAATATCCTTATTTTCATTTGAAGAAGGCAAATTTGACGAAATCATAAATGAAAAAGCCACCACATAACTGTCTACATATTCTTAATAAGTAAAATGTAAGAGAAATCGCACAAAGCTTAGCGTTTTTGTCTCTATGACTTTTTTTTAATAAGGACTATTATTTACTTACTGCTTAGGACGGCAAAGGATATAAGGAAATTAGCTGTTAAGGATGACAAGATCAGGAAGATCAAAACTCATGGATTGAAGAAAATGGAATTTACAAGCTGAAGGATCAGCAGTAGGGAAACACAAATAAAGCCTCGTTTTTGACGAGGCTTTGTTGCTTTTACCTTTTACGTACACCCTCAATACCCAAAAGTTAGCAAACACTTCAGTTATTTCTCTTATAATGAATAAATATAAAATATACTATATTTTTTCTTCATCCATTTAATGCTTTATGAACAAACTCTTTATCATAGGTCTACCTAGAACTGGCACAACGAGTATCAGCGTTGCGCTTTTAGAGCATAATTTCAAAGTTGCGCATACTGCTTACACTAAACGAGCTTTTGAGCTCGCAGATGTAATATCTGATGCCCCCTGCTTTTGCGACTACCAACAATTAGACAAAATATTCCCAAACTCAAAATTTGTGTATCTAGACAGGGAGTTTGAGTCTTGGCTACCCTCTATTCAAATGCTATTAGGAAAAATGATGGACAATTTGGATGCAAGAACAGGTCATTTTAACCCTGTACTCAAGCGTAGTTTTCATCATACTTTTTCTCTTTTAAATACTGCAGAGCCTTTGAGCAGCCTTCATTTAAAAGCTTGTTATCTTCGACATCAACAAGAAGTATCTAACTACTTCTCGGCCAGAGAAGATTTTTTAAACATCAACATTAGTAAACAAAATAGCCTAGCTACGCTATTGGATTTTTTAGGTATCCACTCTAAATCAGAGAAAGCCTTCCCTCATCTCAATGTTGGAAAGATTGTAGACAACTGGAAAGGGTTCAAGCATCCCAATAAAGTTAACCCCAATAGCGCGGGTAAAGAACATCGAAAATTTTTCGATTACACGTGATGCTTAGATTTTCGCTAACCAAACATAGACTTTTAAACGTCCGCTTTCAGTTTGATCAAAATGAAAGCTCATAATCTTAGCAGACAGCGAAACAGATGTTTGCTCTTTAATATTCTCTACTAGCAGCTGACGACCACTTTTAAACTGAACAACAACTAGCTCTTCTGATACCTCACTTTGGTCCTCAAATGCTAACTGTATCGCCGCCCTTTTTACTGCGAGCTTAATTTGATCTGATAATAAACCAGATGCGGTTTGTCTCTCTACAGCACCAATGGCACCATCGAAGTTTTTGTATTTTGGGTTTTTCAACCAAGCCTTATCATTCTGATCAAAAATCACCTGCTTAGTATTTGACATTAGTTTTGGGAAAGCCACCCTATTGAATAAGGTCGCACCGCTTAAACACCTGTCAGTCACCAGGTAAGACAAGCTACTGTCATTATCAACTGTTACAGTACTAGTCTCTTGCAAAGAGCTCAAATTGGCGTCACCAGTGTTAAGCAATTTCAAATACTTATAAGCCTCAATATCTGCACCATGTATATAAGCGGCTTGTATCAAAGCATTTTCAATAGATTTTATGTCTTGCTCTATAGGGCTTGTGGCCTGAAAGCTCATACCAAGCGTAGCAAATTCATTTTTCGACGTTGGGTAGCAGAGCCACTTAGGGCTACACATATCAATGCGACAGGTTTCTGGTAGACACATTGGCAGAGTAGTAGGTTTTTCTCCAAGCGTGACATAACTATATACATAACCACCCTTTGAGATATCCTGAGCAAAATGAAATGTTTGCCCATTACTCTCTAACTTTTCATCATCTGCTTTAATATTACTCGTATCAACGTTGAGCCCTAAATAGTTGCTCAGGTTTAAAAGTGCCCTTCGTCTTGATTTTACAGCCGGCTTCTCTCCGCCAATATAGATATCTCTAGACAAACCCACTTGCCCGAGAACATTGTCTGAAACATGCTTATTCAACCAACAAGGTACTTTCTCAAGTAACGCCGATTCGTTATCAATCAAACTTACTTGCACAGTTTGATCTTTAAAAGTACATGCAGAAACACTTATTAGAATAGATAAGCTGATAGCCAATCTAGCAGTTATAATCTTATACATTAATTGCGCCCTTCAACTTCCAAAATAGCTTTGAAATTCAGCTCCAGTTAGTAAGCTTTTTTCTATATAACTCAGATCAAGCAGACCTTCTCCATAAAAGTTTGGAAATTGATTATCCCGAAGTTCACTTTGAGCTTTAAGAACAATAACATCATCTCCGTATACCTCTTGCTGATAAAGTGAAGCAATCAACTCGTGATTTATATTAGCGCCAAAAGGAAGATTTCCAAGATAACTACTCACGAATAACCCAGTTCGCCCCTTGTCTAGTTTTTCAATGTAATAACTATTAGTTTTAGAATGGTCAATTAAATAAGTTTGAGGTGTAGTAGGAAAAGAAGCGTAGGTGTTATTTCCCAAGGTCCAAGTTTTTTTCGCATTTCTAAAGATACCTGGGAAGAAATCTTTAACCAAACAAGTTATTGTGTAGGCTTCAATTCTATTTTCTTTATAAAACAGCGTCATTAAAAATTTAGGGTCAAAGAAATAATTGGCTGTAATTTGATCATCTATACTTCTAGAAACCTGAGGAAGACCTAAAATACCCTCAGCATAAGAAATAGTATTGCCTACACGAATATTCGAAAGTTTCTCATATTCAATATCATGCGTAAATTCAGAACGAATCGAGTCAAAGCCGTCACTTATTAAAGATACAGCCTCAGAGTACTCCCCTAAGGCAATAATGATTGCAAGAAGCGTAAAAAGGTAACTCTTTGAACGGTTTACCAACAAAGAGTTGGCCATCACCTGTTTTAGTTCATGCGCCGCATCATGATGCTCATCTTCTTTATTTCCCATGCCCTTATCCTTCTACATTTCCTCGAAACCTAAGAACTAGTTTTGTATTTGGCAATACGCTTATGAACTTTAAGAAGATATTTTTTTGTTTCATCATAAGGCAGATTTTTTACCAGGTGATCAAATACCTCTCTTGGTTCAAGCTTATTGATTTGCTTAACCGCGCCTCTTAGCTTCAGCTTGCCAGTAAAGGCTTTTGCAACATTTCCTGCACCGGTATTGTAGGCGGCAATAGAACAATACAAACGACTCTCTTCATTTGTAATTCCTCTAAGGTAACGGTAATACAATATATTTAGATACGTTGTTCCTATTTCGATATTCTTTTCAGATTCATACAGGTAACTAGGGGCCAATATTTTAGCCTTACCAAATAGTTTGGCTGTCGCGTCCTGTCCTGCACTTGTTGGGACTATTTGCATTAGACCATAAGCAGGTACGGGTGATTTCGCCATAGGATTAAAAGCAGACTCAGTTTCGATAATCGCAAAAACCAATGATTCATCAATTTTTGCTTGAGCCGCGTATTTAGAGACATCGGTCCTTAAATGACGGGCTGGCTTTGGCAACTTATTAACGCGAAGGTCAGCGTAATCCTTCACATTAGATGTGCTAGGTTTGGTAGTACTAGGTTTTTCTTTTGACTTCTGTTCTTCAGTAATTTCAAAGGGTACTACTACAGAAACAACGGTTTTACCTTTAGTATTAACTGTTTCTGTCTTGACTTGCATCGCCAACATACGATCAACAATATCGTCAATTTCTTTATCTGTGAGACTCGGTTTCTCAGAGACAAAAGGTAATAATACTGGCACTGGCTTTACTTCTGCCGTTTTTAGAAGACTTATCTGCTGTTTACTTCTCTTCTCTACCGCTTGAGCGACGACATCATCTTCAAATGCTTCCTGCTTGTTTTTAACTAGGATATCTTTGAGCTTAGAACGCAGTTCATCGTCACTTGCTTGCTCTTCATTATTAGTATTTGTGATCGCTATGGATATATTCTTATTCTCAAAATCAACTTTGCGCCGTTCTTTCAGATCATCAGAATATTCAACCCAGACCTTCCTACTTGAAGTGACCGGTTTATCCCAGGTCTTTTCTATTTTTTTTGTGTATTTGTTATGCTCTTCTTCGTAGATCGCCTTAAATGCCTTGAACTCTTCTTCAAATTTTTTCTTGTAAGCATCAAATTCAGATGTTTCTTCACGCTTGAACTGTTCTAATTCGGATTGAAATGAAGATGCCCCCATTGAACTCGTACTGTCCTTTTTGAATTCTGAATCGTTTTGAAATCCTGAATCCATTTCAAATTCGGCATCCATTTCTGCAAAGGGATCTTTTGCTGCAACAGATTGTGCAATAAGAGTGCTAGCCATTACCGTGGAAAGAAAAATCAAAGGCAGCTTCGTTAAATTTTTTTTAAGAATTTTCATGGTAATTTCTCTACTCAAGCAAAAAAGGGGTAGCGACTGTTACTTCATGTTTAACACTAGTGAATATAGGAATAAGGAGAGAGGACCTCCCCCTATTTAACGACTATCGCCGTTACTGTTTATAAGTACTTACTGTTTATAGTTCTCGAACTCTTTGTCCATTTCTTCACCGGCTTTTTTGGCTAGGAAACGCTCATAAAGTACTTTCTCATCTCTAGGATTTAAGTCTCGTCCTGAACCTTTAACAATTTGCTCAAATAAAGTGGCTGTGACATCAGGAGACATTGTCATCATGACACATAGCTTCTGTGTATTATCCGGAAAATCGACATAATCAACATTTGTTGCTCTACTGCCTGAAAGTGCTTGTTGTGCTAACTGCTTCGACACAGATTCAAAGTCTGAGCCAGAAGAAGAACCATCAGCGGTATCTGTCAAACGTTGATATGTCTTATCCATCGCCTTAACACTGACGTTAATTTGTTTAGCCAATTCAGCTCTTGCAAGTGCTGAAGCTTTATTCTTAAGAATATTAAAATCTGCTGTAGTCTGAACACACTGAGTATCAGCAATACCATTTTCAATGATAGGGTTTAGAACCCAAGATGGTAGTTTAATTTTTTGAGCAGATGGTTCATAAGTTGGTTGTACATTATTACTTGAACACGCAGACATTAGCGTGAATACAGAAACAGCGGCAATAGTTTTGATCGACTTCATTATTATCTCCAGAGTAGTTATTTTACAAATTGTTATATCTTTTATTGACGGACACCAAATCAAATTGAAACAAAGTTTTTATTTAATATGCATTTTTTTAATTTACGAACTTATTAAAGTGTAAGTGCGTTGACTCAAGCCTTTGATAAACACACTTTATTCTACAACTGTACTATTTTAGCTACAGTGTAGCACCCGTTTAAATTTTTTCCTTAGTAAGCTGTTTTCTTAACATATTTTTTTATCTGTTTTGAAGCCAACATAAAATAACGTAATTCAATAGAGCATTTCTCAATATCACCCCGATCAAATCATTGTTGTTCGCCGACAATTGAAAGCATTCTATACAATATGGTTATGTTGCTTTGAACCGGTCGAATGAAGACCACTTTAGATGTCATAAGCTTTCATGTGAGAAGAAAATATTGAGGAGCGGCAATTTCAGGATAAATAGATGTAAGCTTTATGCTACTAGTTAAACAAGCTTCTGAGTATTTGGAGTAACAATAGATAGTAGGAAAAATGGCGTCCCCGAGACGATTCGAACGTCCGACCCTTCGCTTAGGAGGCAAATGCTCTATCCAGCTGAGCTACGGGGACTTAATGGACCGCAGTGTATCAGTTGATTCATTGAAGTTGAACTGATTCGACTTCAATCTTGTTAAAAACATGAATTTTATGCCTTAATACTAACTTTTTGCCTTTTCGCTGGAAATAAAATAATTATTAAGCACCACACATGGAAAGTTTAATCTTATTCATTCTCATGCAAAGCAGTGACGCTAGGCTGTCCTCTTTCATTGATATTCACATGCAAATTGATGGGGCGGCAGCATACCTGACAATCTTCTATGTAGTCTTGCGCCTGCACCGAACAATCTATTTGTATTTCAATAGACTCACCACAGTACGGGCAACAGATAGATTGAAGTTTGAGTTCATAATGAACACTCATTGTAACCTAATCCCTGGATAAATTAGTTATGCGGAAAGTCGAAGTTTATGCCTTGTGCAAGTGGTAATTCACTCCCATAGTTAATGGTATTGGTCACCCTTCGCATATAGTTTTTCCAAGCATCCGAACCACTCTCCCTCCCTCCTCCTGTGTCTTTTTCACCGCCAAAGGCACCGCCTATTTCAGCGCCTGATGTACCTATATTAACATTCGCAATACCGCAATCTGAACCACATGCACTTAAGAATAACTCCGCCTCGGAGATATCTTGTGTAAATATAGCAGAAGATAAACCTTGCTTGACATTGTTATGTACATCAATCGCTTCTGATAAGGTTTTATAGATATGTACATAAAGCAAAGGTGCGAATGTTTCTTCCTGCACGATAGCCGCACTTTCTTTAATTTGAATGATAGCCGGTGTGATATAGAACCCCTGACCCAGCCGTTCATTCTCAATAAGTTCACCACCACAAATGAGATGTCCACCTTGCTTCAGCGCTTTCCTAATACTTTGCTGCATATTATCGATCGCCAGCCTGTTTATTACCGGCCCCATTAAGTTATTTACGTCAAAGGGATCACCAATTGTGACCGAAGCATAAACACTTTTGAGTTGAGCAAGAAAAGGCTCTTTTAAACTATCATGCAGAATCAGACGTCTTAATGTTGTACAGCGTTGGCCGCTTGTACCCAACGCAGAAAAAGTAACGGCTCTGATGGCCAAGTCCATATTGGCACTTGGGCAAACAATCATTGCATTATTGCCACCTAGTTCAAGCAATGATCGCCCCATACGGGCGGCAACGCGTTTCCCTACTGCCCGCCCCATTTGACAAGAGCCTGTTGCAGAAACTAAGGATATTGATCGCCTGTCCACGAGATTTTTAACCTGATGCTTCTCTCCAAACACCAAGCTACTTAAAAAATCGTACTCTCCAAACTCACTAATTGAAGTCAGTAAAAGGCGATGGCAAGCCAGGGCACTTAATGGGCACTGGCTTGAAGGTTTCCAAATTAAGCTATTGCCACAAATTAAAGCCAATGCAGCATTCCAGCCCCATACAGCCATCGGGAAGTTGAACGCACTAATAATTAGTACCGTGCCAAGTGGATGCCACTGCTCCATCATCCTATGATTTTCACGTTCGGTGCTCATGGTTAAGCCGTATAGCTGTCGAGACAAACCCACTGCAAAGTCACAAACATCAATTAATTCCTGAACCTCTCCTAGACTTTCCTGCCAAGGTTTACCTGATTCCAGAGTGATAATTGTGGCCAGATCATTTTTATGTAATCGTACTTTATTGGCAAACAATCGTACCAACTCCCCGCGCTTTGGCGCGGGTACTTCTCGCCAATGCATAAAAGCTTCAGCAGAATGTTTAACAATACTATCAATCTGCTTGTCATCGGCATGTCCGATATTAGCGAATGGCAAACCCACTATTGGACTAATAACAGCATGAGAGTCATCACTATCTAATCTATTTGCTCCCAGATAGGCGCTTCCATATCGATTATGCACGTCATAGAAGTCATCTAGCACATTAATCAATGCTGAATTATTCGTTTTCATTAGCAGTATCTCCTTCACTTTTAACTAGTTTATGCTTAATTCAGCCATTCGGTAGGGTTCGGCAAAGTCATTACTCAGAAGGTCATCAATATCAAGTGTCTCTTGTTCTACGAAGCCACTACGTGCTTTATCGTCCTGTAAAATCAAATCCAATGTAGCAACAGCTGCACAAGACGTGGCTATTTGAATAGCACTTTGAGACAAGCTATGTTTTAACAAGAAGGTTCGGCTACGTTGTTGTAACGTTTTACCTAAGACCCCCGTTGCAACAACTGAAATAAGCACAAAATCTTGTGTCGTAATTGCGACTGAACTCTCTAGAATCTCCATTAACATATTTCTACGTTTGCCTTCTTCTCCAAGGCGTAAGTCTCTGAAAAGAAAACGCATTAGTTCACAATGCCCTGGATATCGAATAGTTTTATAGGTTAGTTCCCTCACTTTACCTTCTAATGAATGACATAAATTTGCTAAGCCACCAGAGGTATTAAATGCTTCATACTCTACACCTGATACAGAAAATACTTCGCGTCCTTCAAGCGGCTCAATCAAACTAAGTTTATTATTCTTAATCGCTTCGCAAGGGTTGGCATATTCATTGACAAGCCCTTCAGTACTCCAAGTTAGGTTATACATCATCTGATTTGATGGAAATTCGGGAAGTGCGCCAACGCGTAACTTTAGGGTATCTAGTTTGTCGAAATATTTTTTGAAGCTGTAAGCAAGTACCCCAATAAATCCTGGGGCCAATCCACATTGAGGCATAAAGACTTGCCCTGGTTTTGCTTTTTTAGCTATTACTTTAATCGCCTTGGTGCAGTTGACGTCTTCTGTTAAGTCAAAATAACTGCAGCCGTATGCTAAGGCAGACTCGGCCACTAGTTTATTTTCATTAAATGTCAGCGCTGACAGAACAACATCTTGTCCTTTTAACAATGCTTTTAAGGACTGATCAAAGTTGTTTGTTTCAATTAACTGTGTTCTAAAGCTTTTCGCGTACTTATCAACGGCTTGAACATTTATATCTGCCCCAGATATCTGATAGTTTTTTTTTCGACAAAGAAGTTCGCAGATAGCACCGCCTATGCGGCCAAGACCAAGTACAACAATTTTTTTGACTTTAGTGGCTCTAGACATAACTCGCCCCATTCAATATGAAATTATTAAAGATTTTTTTTATACCTTACTCATATCTGTTGACTCGAAAATCTTATCCGCATTTGTAGTTACAAAACCTTGAAACAACTCGCCATCAGCTTGTTCAAAACGTTCAGCAAACTCGTAATAGCATGTGGTGATCAATTTCTCTAAACCATCGTCAAATTTAACTTTTTGTTTATCTGCTAACGTTGAAGCCTGAATGAGTAATTGTTCCTTATTGCCCTTTATAATTCCGCCAGTAGAGTTCAACTTGTAATCATGTCGCAACAATAAATCGACTACTTCTGAAAGACCGGTGTATATCTTTAATTTATTGATAAACAGGGTGAAATGATTCGCTCTCAAGCCCCAGGTAGCTAACCATGCGGCATACTCTGATTGAGCCAATAAAGTTAGATAGTCTTGATAGCTTGGTAATAACCACAATCGCCCTGAACATAATGTAGGTAGTGTTTCGACGGTTATAGATTTAATGAATTTGTTAATTATGTGCTGCGCACTCACGTTCAACTCATGCCAGTGCAACTGGCTTATAAATATTTTTGTCGGTGTGTCTATGTGGACATAACAGCGTGCGGTCAGTTTTTTCTCTTTAAACTGATAACTGTCAAAGTATTGATAACCCAGGGCAAAAATTTCGGGTTCTAGATTATCTATAGAGATGGGTGAGTTGGCGAAAGTACGAAAGGCGACATGATCATTAACCAATACCTCCCCTTCACTTTCAAATAGGTGATGTATGCTTAAAGCTTGAGGGCATATGGCAATATATTGTTGCCAAAGCAAAGTATAAAAGTCATCTAATTGTTTCATACTCACTCCAATATAGCTCAGGCCTTATTAGAGGTTTCTAATTAAAAGATAGGTTACAAAGCGCGTTATTTCAACGTTCTTCTAGAGTTTTCATGATTATCACCCATTTATACTTTGCTGATTTGTGGGCTAAACTTAACGTATTGAAAGGCTTATAATGAGCCTTTATTGTTCAACAAGGTAGGTTATATATGCGACTTATCACGATTGAAAACCTCAAAGAAATCATAGTCAAGGTTGGAGTTGAGCCCTTTATGGCTCAAACCATAGACGCCTTAAAAGCAGACTTTGCTCGATGGCACGAGTTCAGCAAATGCCCTCGTCACGCAACCCACTACCCTCAAGGTGTTATTGAACTGATGCCTTGCTCAGATAATGAGTTTTATAGTTTCAAATTTGTAAATGGTCACCCTAGTAATACTCAAAAAGGCAAAATGTGTGTTACTGCACTTGGTTTACTCGCTGACGTTAAATCTGGCTATCCTCTATTGTTAAGTGAAATGACCTTATTAACCGCCATTCGGACAGCAGCAACAGCCGCATTGGGCGCCGTATACTTAGCCCGCCAAGATAGCCACCACCTCGCGTTAATTGGCACAGGGGCACAAGCAGAATTTCAATTCATTGCTAC
>Ga0105353_1000647_pt1 | contig 19232 bp, 18 predicted proteins | sample EN1Hudsemesocosm_2_FD_83657 | JGI IMG/M metagenome (GOLD analysis project Ga0105353, IMG submission 83657) | Methane-oxidizing microbial communities from mesocosms in the Hudson Canyon - EN10B Hudson Canyon | ecosystem: Environmental > Aquatic > Marine > Cold seeps | place: Hudson Canyon...
AAATCTGTAATAAATTACTAGGGAACTCTCCTAGTAAATAACCACCCGCGACGATGCCTATTAACGCAGCAAGGACTATCATTTTTAATTCCTGCCAACGCACCGAGCGCCAATAGTAATGCAGTGATTTAGTATCCATCACAATCAGCAGTGGCAACATTAAAGTCGCTGCTATAGGCACTGGAATAATCAGAGATAATAACGGCACCGCAATAACCCCCGCACCGCCTGCAAAACCGGATTTTGAAATTCCGGTTAAAAGTACCCCAACAATAGCCAGCCCCCAAAATAACGGGCTGGTTGAAAGTAGGCTTAAGTGTTCAGTGGTATTCATTTTAAAAACTTAACTTATTCAATTTAAGAATAATGAATCTGCCGAGACAAATCATGTTATCTCGATTGTTATTAGTTCGAAGGCAGGTCAAACCAAAGTGCGACCAAGCCGTTATCCCCTGCAATAACTGAGAGCTGATCTTTGATGATTCCAAGACCATCTCCAGCTTTCAAACCTTTACCCACATTAACAGAGCCGCCTTCAATAACATGCAAATAACCGACTCGTTTCTGAGCGACTAAGTCATAGCTTTCTCCCGCCTTTAATTGCAAGCGAGAGAGATTGGCATCTTGGTGAATACTAAGACTGCCATTACGGCCATCAGGGGTTACTAGTGGCGTCATTGTCAAAGACTGCACAATAGGCATTTGCTCATAACTAGGCTTCACACCTTTTACATTCGGACTGATCCAAATTTGCAAAAACTTCAACGGCTCGGTTTTAGAGGCATTGAATTCTGAATGCATAACTCCGGTGCCCGCACTCATTCTTTGCACATCACCTGCAGGCACAACAAACTGATTCCCCATGCTATCTTTATGCTCGATTGAGCCTTCTAAAATATAGGAAATAATCTCCATATCACGATGGCCATGATTATCAAAGCCGGCGCCGGGCGCAACAATATCATCATTGATAACTCTCAATACCGATATGCCCATGTGGTCGGCGTCGTAATAATTGCCAAACGAAAAAGTATGCTGGCTGTTTAACCAACCAAAGTTAGCTTTGCCGCGTGCATCAGCGGCTCGGTAATAAAACACGATGTCTCCTTAGGCTTTTGCCAAATTGTCACGGCCATGAGGCAGGTTAAAATCTTGTGCAGGTCCTAATGGAATAACTCCCGTAGGATTAATCGTTAAGTGGCTCGCGTAATAATGGGTTTTGATATGTTCAAAATTCACCGTTCCAGCAATCCCTGGAACTTGATACAGTTCGCGTACATAACCACTGATCGCAGGATAATTGGCGAGCATCTTTTTATTGGTTTTGAAATGACCAAAATAAACAGCATCAAAACGAATAAGCGTCGTAAATAAACGCCAGTCTGCTTCGGTTAATGTTTGTCCGGCTAAATAACGCTGGTTAGTCAATAAACCTTCTACCCAATCCAACGCATCAAATAATTGATGGAACGCGCTTTCATAAGCGTCTTGAGTCGTGGCAAAGCCTGCGCGGTAAACACCGTTATTAATGCTCTCATAAACTCGATCGTTAATAGCATCAATTTTTTCATGCAGCTCTGCTGGATAATAATCATCGGTATTACCTGTTAAATGATTAAACGCAGAATTAAAAATTCGAATAATCTCGGACGATTCATTACTGACAATTGTTTGTGTCTGTTTGTCCCATAAAATAGGAACAGTGACACGACCTTCGTAATTGCTATCCGCTTTTAAATACAGTTGGTAGGCGTAGTTAAAATCGTAAAGAGGCTCGGCCTTTGGAGCAGAGAACTCCCAGCCATTCTCAAGCATAACCGCATCGACCACCGTGACATCAATATACGCTTGCAGGTTTTTCAGTTGGCGAAAAACTAGAGTTCGGTGTGCCCATGGGCAAGCCAAGGATACATACAAATGATAGCGTCCTTTTTCGGTTTTAAATCCTGCTTCGCCATTAGGCCCTGCTTCTCCGTTAGGTGTCAGCCAGCTACGAAAGCGGCTATCTTGGCGATGGTACTCACCACCGTTATTTTTAGTGTCGTACCACTGATCAACCCATTGCCCATTTTGTATTAAGCCCATAACCCTATATCCCCTCTAAATATCTGTATTCGGTAGCGCTGCTTATCTTATGTATTCATTGTATGGCGCTAAAATATTTCTAATAAGGGTTATTATCTGTTTAGAATGATCTAATTTTTAGAACAATGTTAAGACAAGAGGTTTTGGCCATGACCAGCAGAAATCCAATTACTATTGAAGTACTAGAGACCCTAGATACGATAGATAGGCGTGGAAGCTTTGCAAAAGCTTCAGAAGAGCTGAATAAAGCCACATCAGCGGTTTCGTATGCGGTGCAGAAACTAGAAGAGCAGCTTGATATCGCTTTGTTTCAACGCCAAGGGAGACGCTCAGTATTAACCCCAGCAGGGCAATTGATATTGGAGGAGGGGCGAAAAATTCTGTTGGCGACCTCTCGCTTAGCCAATAGTGCAAAAGAAGTCGCTACGGGCTGGGAGCCTAAGATACGAATAGCGGGGGAGTCGACGTTAAATTCCTCAGTATTATTCGAGGTATTGGCAGGGTTTCTGACAGAACACGAAAATGTAGAAATAGACTTATTAGAAAGCGTGCTTAACGGCGGTTGGGAAGCCCTTGATCAAGGTCGGGTAGAGCTGCTTGTCGGCGTACCAGGCCCCGTTCCATTACAGAAAGGGTTTCGGGCAATACCTATAGGGGACAGTGATCTAACTCCGGTTATTGCAGCGTCACATAAACACGCCTCGCTAGCAGACGATCCTCAAGCACTCATCGAGATACTGCCTAAGCTAAGACGCATTATTACTCATGATACTTCGATGCTGGAGATCTCCCGTAGTGCAGGGCTCAGTAGTGCAGGGAAAACGTTTTATGTGCAGAATATGGATCAAAAAATTGAAGCCATATTGGCGGGCATTGGTATTGGCCACTTGCCACGTAAGCGAATACAGCGACACCTAGAGAGTGGTGAGTTGAAAGAACTTAAGCTTGCTAATGTCAGTAATCATGAATACTTTATGGCTTGGAAAATTAGTAACAAAGGCAAAGGCTTGCAAGCATTAACGCAATTACTGACGGCGGCCAAATGGTAGTTACAAAAAGTGGTAGTTATGAATAACGAGTACAAACTTCGTATTGATCGCGTCTTACAATATATAGACGACAACTTGAAAAATAAAATATCCCTAGCGGAAGTCGCAGAGGTCAGCCACTTTTCGGCCTTTCATTTTCATCGTATTTTCAGCGCTATTCTCGATGAAACCGTTAATGATTATATCGCAAGACGTAGGCTTGAATGCGCTGTGAATTTACTCATTTTCAAAAAAGAACTCTCTATTACTCAAGTAGCTTTGGACAGCGGTTTTTCATCCAGCGCTAACTTTTCTAAAGCGATTAAGCTGCACTTTGGATTTAGCCCCTCTGAAATAAGAAATCCCGATAAAATAAAAGATAGCAAGATTGGAAAAATTTCTAGCAAGTACGGAAAAGAATTCCACCCTTTAGATTTGTATCCTAATCGCATCACTAATGACGTGATTAACGATTCAAATGTAAAGGATATTGATATGAATGTTGAAGTGAAAGAGTTGAGCCGTCAACGAGTATGTACTTTTGCTTCTCAGGGCGGTTATGCACCTGAAGCAATCTATGGCGCTTGGGATACGTTAATAACTTGGGCGAGCAACCATGGCATAAAAGCAGAGCAACAAACACGTTTCGCCTTTGCCTTTGATAATCCTGCGATTACGCCGATGGATAAATGTCGTTACGACGCATCGATAGTTATACCGAGTGATATGCCAGTGAACTTGCCCTTTGAGGAATCTGAGATACCCGCCGGTAAGTATGCGGTACTGTATTATAAAGGCAGTCCAGAGGAGACTCTTAATGCCCAGATGAGTATCTACTCTGATTGGCTACCTAATAGTGGCTTTGAACCCGACGACTTTCCGCTGCTGGAAAATTACTTAAATGACGTACGGGCAGATGGATTTCTTGAAATGGAAATCTACGTTAAGCTGAAAAGCATCTGATGGTAACACTGTGCATCATGAGAGGAGATATAGTATATGGCAAGATTAGTTCTAGTGTGTGGGCCTACCGGGGCCGGGAAAACGACGTATTCATTATCGCTAGCGCAGGAAATTGAAGCGATTAAATTTTCAATTGATCCTTGGATGAAAACACTCTTTTCTAAAGATATGGCCGCGCTTGATTTTACTTGGATGATGGAGAGAGTTAACCGCTGTTCTGATCAGATTTGGCAGGTCAGCGAACAGATTTTGGCAATCGATGGCAATGTAATATTAGATCTTGGTTTTACGACCAAAGAACAAAGAGACATCTTTACCAATAGAGCAAGAGAGTTAGGTATTAATGCCGAAGTACATTATTTAGACGCGACAAAAGAAACGCGTAAGCAGCGTGTTGATCAACGTAATATAGAAAAAGATCCCGCTGTATTTTCTTTTGAAGTAACGAATATGATGTTTAATTTCATGGAGCCTAGATTTGAAGCACCTAGTCGAGAAGAGCTTGAGTACGGGGGTAAGATCACTGGATAGTTAGTACATGGTGAACTCTTAGTTGGTGCAAGTTGTGAGGGGTGCTAAAATTATTCAGTAATTTTATTATCTTTAAGGAACTCTATGTTTATAGCCATCAGCCTGCACATCTTAGCTGCCACCATTTGGGTTGGTGGAATGTTTTTCGCTTATTCATTTCTAAGACCCGTTGCGGCCAGTGTATTGGAACCTCCCTCACGATTAACCGTTTGGGTTGGAGTATTTTCAAAGTTCTTTAACTGGGTTTGGCTATCTATTATTTTATTGATTGCGACGGGACACTACATGGCCGCTCAATTGGGCGGCTTAGCCAACGTAGGTAAGCACGTTCATATTATGATGCTATTAGGTTACATCATGATGGGCATATTTATGCATGTTTATTTCGCACCCTTTAAACGTTTAAAGGCGGCTGTTACTCTAGAAGACTGGCCGACTGCCGGAAATAACTTAAACACTATTCGCAAAATGGTTTTACTAAATTTAGTACTAGGGTTATTAATAATATTTATCGGATCGGCGGGACGCTATCTATAGCAAACTCTTCGACCAAAAAATCAATAAAGCACCGCACTTTACGCGATAGGTATCGGCGGTGCGGATAAATTGCAAACAGACCAAATTCCAACGTACGATATTCCAACAGTATTTCTTCTAAACGGCCATCATCCAAAGCATCCTGCACAATAAAACGTGGAATCATGCCGATCCCCCCTCCGGCTAAGACAATCTCTTTCACTGCTCTGGGGCTGTTGGCAGTAATGCGGGAGTTAACCTCGACCGAGGTGGTTATATTATTGGGGCAAATTATTGGCCAGTGTTTACCGATGCGAAAGTTACTATCGATGATGCATTTATGTTGAGTATTCTTTTTAGATAAATCTTCCGGAATGCTGGGGCGGCCATGAGACTTTATATAATCAGGAGAGGCGCACAAAACCAGCGGCAAGGTCTGTACGTGCTTGGCGATTAAGCTGGAATCATCCACAGAGCCAATACGAATCACCACATCAATACCTTCTTCGAGCATATCAATCATCTTATCGCTTAATTGCAGATCGACACCGATATCAGGGTACTGTTGTAAGAACTTGGGGATAAGAGGTGCCAGAGACATTTCACCAAAGGTTACCGGCACACTAATTCGCAACAAGCCGCGCGGACTAGATTGCTCTCCGGTAACGCTATCGACCATTTCCTCAAACTCCTCCAATAGCGGAAGCGCCTGATCGTAATAGCGTTGGCCTGCCTCAGTTAGTGCCAAACGACGGGTAGAGCGATTCAGTAACCGCACCCCCAGCGAGTCTTCCACTTCACCGATGTATTTGCTCACCAGTGCTTTCGACATGCCTAGGCGCTCGCTCGCCGCCGTAAAGGAACCCGTCTCAACTACGGCTATAACTGTTTTGATGCCATCTAGTGTATCCATGCGTTTAATTTATCACCATCGGCCTGCCATTAACAACACTACGTTGACAATCATTCAACGCTAGACGGGTTTTTCAATATAGCGTTTATCAGGATACTAACTCCATCAACCAAGCAAACAGAGCTTTTGAAGAGAAGCGAACGGAGAGTAACCATGAACAACGACACAGCAGTGAGAGCTGAAATGAGAGCGAATATGAAAAGCGAATTGAAAACGAAACTTAAAACCTTAACCGCAGCCGTTGCCAGCATAGTCGCTTTATCAGGTGCGATGATCGATACCGCCGCTGCAAATCCAGCGGTTGTTGCATCGGCAGCGATCTCGACGTCGGCTAGCGTAAATCAAACACACTTTAAGACGATTAAAGTGAGCGGCCAAGACATCTTCTATCGTGAAGCGGGGGCGAAAGATGCACCGACCATCGTGTTATTGCACGGCTTCCCAACGTCGTCACACATGTATCGCAACTTGATCCCTAAGCTGGCAGAAAACTACCATGTCATCGCACCTGATTATCCAGGCTTTGGTAACAGCTCAATGCCAGCGGTGGACGAGTTTGAATACAGCTTTGATAACTTAGCAAAAATCACCGAAACCTTTTTAAATAAAGTCGGTGTTGAAGAATACTCGTTATACCTAATGGATTATGGCGCACCGGTTGGTTTTCGAATTGCGGCAAAACATCCGAAGCGTGTTCAAGGGCTAATCATTCAAAACGGTAATGCCTACGACGAAGGCTTACGAGATTTCTGGAAGCCGATTAAAGCGTATTGGAAAGACAAAACGGCCGCCAACGGAAAAGTCCTTGCCGATAACCTATTAACCATCGGCGCAACGAAGTGGCAATATACCAACGGCGCGCGTAATGCCGAAATAATTAGCCCAGACAATTGGACAGTAGACCAAGCGAAATTAGATCGCCCAGGTAACCAAGCGATTCAGCTAGAACTGTTCTACTCGTACGGGACTAATCCAGCGCTGTACCCAGAATGGCAGAAGTATTTCAGAACGCACCAGCCACCCACATTATTGGTATGGGGTAAAGGCGACTACATCTTCCCAGAAGAAGGTGCGCACCCTTACAAGCGTGATCTGCATAACTTGGATTTCCATATTCTTGATACGGGGCACTTTGCACTGGAAGAAGATGGTGATGTGATTGCCGACCACATTAATAACTTCATGGAGAAGAAGGTGGTGCCTACGCTTTAGGCTTTGTAATTAGGAAAAAATTGAGAGCTCTAAACGGTGCGTAGCCGTTTGGAGTTTTTGCATTATAAAAATACAATCAAATATTCTAATTAAACAATTTCTCTCTAAAAGCATTCGGAGTGCATTGATGCCAGCTTTTAAAAGCACGATAAAAAGCAGGTTGGTCGGTATAGCCAAGTTTCAATGCAACATCTAATAAGCTGTTATTCAAATCTTGCAGTAAATTTTGAGCCTGGCGTTTTCGGATGTACGAGCAAAGATTTTGATAATTTGTATTTTCTTCTTGTAGACGGCGCTTCAGCGTACTTGGGCTAATGCCAATATGCTCTGATGCTTGATTGATATTGGGTAATCCTTGCGGCAGAGCTTCAGTAATATAACGTGTGAGTCGTTTTTGTAAATTATCACTTTCGGCCATCGCGGCTAGCTGGTTGATTTGCTCTAGGCTGCTCTGTAGAACTTTAGAGTCTGCAAAACGGATTGGCAAATCCAGTGCTTTAATATCAAAGATAATACGATTATGAGGCGTATTAAATATTACGGGAGCCATAAAAAAATCTTCGTAGTCTTGTGTATCTCCCGGTGAGCCATGTTTAAAATTAACTTCTTTCACCCAAGGATGTTGCTGATGTTTTTTATCCATTAAAAAGCGCAGCATATTTACAGTAGAAGCAATGTCTTGCTCTACCATGCTGGATAATAAATCAATGGGTAAATCCCCACCTTGAAGATCACAGATTACCCACTGGGTATCCATTTCAAAATGTGTGGTTAGAGCACTGTTAAACAAGTGTTCATAGTCCGATGCGTACATAATCGCCTGACCGATTGTCGGGCTATTCATTAATAATGGTGTTATTAGCCCCCAATTCCTAGGGTTCGCATTGCTGCCGACTTTAAAACTCATTACCGGATCTTTAGACATAACTTTAAATTCGTGTAGGTACTCCAGCATGGTGAGTGCAGGGATAAACTTTTTTTGGTTAATCAAATCTTGACGTGCAATGTCGTAACTTGAAAGCCATTCACTGCAATCAATATCCTGGCTTTCTAGCCACTCAATATGCGGATGCAAGTATGCTAATGAAATCATGACAGTCTCGAATATTATTATTTTTATAGTTATTGATTAGCTGCTTATTGATGTCAGTGTCAACTCTATACGCCAATAGCATGAGTCATCTTAGCATGAGGCCCTTAAGCTACAAGGGTAAGACAGGATCTAATAAAAAATAATGTTATTAGGTTTTTTGACTGTATTGGGCTTAAAGGATAATGAATATGCTCTAGGCCGCAATAGGTTCTGCTCTGTACTCATGTTCCAATTATCGTCATGACTACATCTCTCTAAAATTATAAATTCTAATAAAAATAATAAGGAAACGATCCCATGCGAATGGTTCAATTAATGGGGACTGCTTTAGCGGCCCTGACCCTACAAACACAGGCGGCAATACCTGCGGTGCAGGGCCCCGGTTTGGGCAACTTGAATTATACCGAATCTGAAGTATTTCATCCGATTAGTTGGGTGAATGGTAATAATGGTATTCCATCAACTTATCCATTTCGTAAAGACTACGGCACTAATGTCGCGGTATTGAGTAATGGTTATGCGGTAATTCCTTTTGCACCGGATAGTGGCTGGGGTCCTGGAGGTTTTTTAATTTACGACGTATCAGACCCTCGTAATATTCAATTGGTTAAACGCATTTATGAACCCGAAGGTCGCACCAAAGATTTTCGTGAATCCCACTCCATTGGCATGGCCAACATTAACGACAAGCGTTATTTGATGATGCAAACCGGTGTTGGTATTGAGTTATGGGATTTTACGGATATAAATAATATCCGTCAGGCTTCGAAACTAAGCTTACCTGGGGTTAACTTCGGCGATTATACATCGGTCTCTTGGCAGTTATCTTGGCAGGCCCCTTTTGCTTACATCTCTGTTTCTAATCAGGGGGTTTATATTGTTGATACAACAGACCCTGAGAATCCTAAAATTGCAGATCGTGGTAATGGTCAGCCCAATCCTGTTCCAACGTCTGAATTAGGCGGCTTTAGAACCGGCCCCATTTTTGTAATGGGTAACCAGATGGTTTTAACCTCTATGGATGTAACGGCGGGTTTTGCGAGTTTGGATATTTCCGATCCACTTAATCCTTTGCTATTAGCCAAAGGGCCGGAAATGCCTAAGTACTACGCCACCTGTTTTGATGGTAATAAGGTACATACCTCAGTACGAGGCGCGGGCGCTAAAATGATCAGCTTTGATTTAACGGATCCAAGCCGTTTTGTTCTCGATAATAATAGCCTCGTCGCCGATGAGCAGCTTTATTGTAATACACAAGATAACTTTGTATTTCAGGGCGCTCAGGAATGGATGCATAAAATTGATGTGAGCAATCCTGCCAGCTATCGAGAAGTTGGCAAAGGTTCATTGCATGTTTCTCATGCGGATCATGGTCAGCTAACGCCGTTTGGCAATATTATGTACATTGGTAATGATCACGGCACGGGTTCTGCCTTTATGCCACACAGTGAACAGCCAGATAATAGCCCGCCTGCGATTAATAATATCTCCCCTCGTGATGGTGCGACTAGCCAATCTCTAACCACGCGTATTGGTATTGCCTTTGGTGATTTGATTGATGTGGAGTCATTAAACAGTCAGGCCATTAGAGTACAAACGTCAGCGGGAGAATTAGTCACAGGTACTTTCAGTGTTCAGCTAGGGATTGTGAACTTTTCTCCAGCAGCTACTTTAGAGACCAATACTACTTATGAAGTCATCGTGGCCGCTGGTGGAATTAAAGATTATGCCGGTAACGGTTTTGCTTCTGAATGGCGCTCAAGCTTTACGACAGTTGCTGAAACTGCGGTAAGTGGTAATACGGCTTATTGGCCACTGGATGATGATACGCAAGATCATCAGGGCAGTAATGACTTATCACAAAACGGCATCAGCTTTTCAGATGGTGGTATATACCTTAATGGTTCACAGCGTTTAACCTCAGAGCAAGAGTTGAATAATACATTGGGTGGAACCTCATCGTTAAGCTTCTATATTAAAACCACTCAGACTGGGGGTGATAAAGGCTGGAATAGCCCAGGTCTTGCAGGAGCAGATCAGAGCTGGTGGTGGAATGATGTATTTTGGGGATGGATGGATAACGCTGGTCGTATTCACGTATCAACGGCTAATGAATGGGGCGCTGCAAGCCAGCCGATTAATGATAACCAATGGCACCATGTTGTATTAACCCGTAATAAAGACAGTGGCACGTTGCAGGTTTTTGTTGATGGCAATCATCAGGAAACAGGCACTGGTGTTACAGGACACTTTGGTACTTACTTTAATAGCTTGGGACATATTCATGGCACGAGTAATTATTTAACAGCCGGCCTAGATGATGTGAAAATTTATAATCGTGTATTAAGCAATGCTGATGTTAGCAATCTGTTTAATCAAGTGAAGATCAGTTTACCGCCTGAGTTAACTCAGCAATCTGAGCTGGTGGATAGCACAATTGCTTTTGATGTTGCCAGTAGCCGAGGTGGAAACCTACTTTACAGCTGGAGCTTTGGTGATGGAACTGAAACAACCTATAGCAGCGATGCTTTGGCTTATCACAACTATTCAGAACCAGGCCATTATCAGGTTATTTTACGCGTTCAAAACGGAGACAAAATTAGCACTCATAATTTTGTTAAAACGATTCATGGAACGTTAACCGCAACTCAACCTAAAGCATCTGCATTGATTAAGCAAAACGCAGGTTCGGTATTCAATGTTAACCCTGATAACAATACGGTAACTGCGATTGATGCAAACAGTTTGGCTAAACGATGGGAAGCATCGGTAGGCGAACATCCTCGTACTTTGGCGCTAACCGCTAATAACGAAATCTGGGTAGCAAATCAAAAAACCGATACGTTAACCCGTTTGAATTCTAATGGTGTTGTTTTACAGGCACTTTCTCTACCTCGTGGCAGTCAGCCTTTTGGTATTGTTGTGAAAGATAGCGGCGAGTTATTAGTGACGCTATCCGCGTCGGGTGAGTTATTAAAACTGGATGCCAGTGGTAATGAAATAGGTCGTCTTAAGTTGGGCGGAACTTTGCGTCACCTTGCCGTAGCAGCCGACGGTCATACTGCTTATGTCCCTCGCTTTATCTCAGCACAAGAACAAGCAAATGTGTATAAAGTTGATACCGCCAGTATGGAATTATTGGATACCATTGCTTTAGCGATTGATGATACGACTCAAGATGGAGAAGATCGTGGTCGAGGTATTCCAAACTATTTAAGTGGTCTAGTAATTTCTCCTGATGGTAGTCGAGTTTGGATACCTTCTAAAAAAGATAATGTATTACGGGGTCTAGCCCGCGATGGTGAAAAACTGAATTTTGAAAATTCAGTACGTACCGTCGTAAACCAGATTGACCTAAGCAGCGATACTGAAAACTTTGCTCGTCAAATTGATTTCAATAACCGCGATATGGCTAACGCCGTGGTCTTTAGTCCATTGGGTGATTATGCATTAGTCGCTTTGCAAGGTAGTAATACTGTGCAAATTATTGATGCTTACAGCAACCTGCAATTAGGTGCAATTAGGTGCGATTGATAATACCGGTTTGGCTCCACAGGGCTTAACCCTAAGTGATGATGGTAAGCGTTTGTTTGTATATAACTTTACCAATCGAAGTGTGGCTGCGTATGACATTAGCGGCATTATTGAAAATCGTGATTACAGCCCTGTTTTATTAGGTCGTATTAATACGGTGAATAATGAAAAATTATCGTCAACGGTATTAAAAGGAAAGCAGATCTTTTATAACGCGCGTGATATTCGTATGAGTCAGGATGGTTATATAAGTTGTGCTAGCTGTCATATCGACGGTGGTGAAGATGGCCGCGTATGGGACTTTACTGAACGTAATGAAGGTTTCCGAAATACGATCACTTTGATTGGTCGTAGTGGGATGGGACATGGACGCGTTCACTGGACCGCTAACTTCGATGAAATTCAAGACTTTGAAAATGATATTCGAAATGGTTTCAGTGGTGCAGGTTTCTTAACCGATACGCAGTTTGCCAATACCAGTAATCCATTAGGCAATCCTAAAGCGGGATTAAGTACTGATCTAGATGCTATGGCTGAATATGTTCACTCATTAACGGATATGCCAAAGAGCCCTTACCGTACGGCTAACGGTGATTTATCGGCAGCCGCTGAGCGAGGCAAGGTGATATTTGCTCAGCAAGATTGTAGCAGCTGTCATAGTGGCGACGATTTCCGTGATGGACAAAAACACGATGTCGGTACAATTAAAGCGACGTCAGGTTTGGGTCTAGGACAAGCATTAGAAGGCATCGGTTTTGATACGCCAACGCTTTTAGGATTGTGGACAACTGCCCCGTATTTACATGATGGTTCTGCTGAAACATTGCAGGATGTTTTGAATAATTCTTTGCACGGAAATGCCGATCAACTTTCAACGACAGATCGTGATGATCTTGTTGAGTATCTTAATTCTTTAGAAGGTCAGGAATTGGAATACAAGCAATTGCGCAATGATAACGGAGCCTGCTTAGTTACTCGTGGAACGGGTACTGACGCAAATGTGAATATGCATGGTTGTGAATCTTATGTTGATCAATTCTGGCATGAAGATGCCATTGGTCGCCTGCACAATAAAGAGAATCCTGATGTGTGCCTAGATAACAACGGCATGAATTATAACAATGGTTGGCTGGTGGTTAATCCGTGTCACTTTGGCAGTAGCCAACGTTGGGATTGGAATAGCAATCGATCGTTATTACCGAGAGCAAATAATAACTACGCCGTCGATGCTAATGGTTCAACTGATAATGCCCAAGCTTCTATCTGGTCGTATCATGGTGATACCAATCAGCGTTGGACTATGTTACCAGAAAAATTTGTGCAGCTTAAAAATGGTGATGGTAGCTGTTTGACGGCTAGCTCAATGAATAACGATGCACAGATTACTTCGGTTGCTTGTACTCAAGATGCTAAACAATTTTGGGCTCAAGATTATCGTAACCGTTTCCATAATAAAGCTAATCCAATGAAGTGTCTGGATCATGGTGGTAATGATTGGAACGGTGGTGAGGTTGTGATTTGGGATTGTAAGTGGAGTAATAACCAGTACTTCGATTGGGATGATAATATTTTACGCATTCGTAAAAATAATAACTACGTTCTGGATAGATCTGCTGAGGGTTCCAATAAGGTACACGTTTGGAGTCGTCATAATGAGAGCAACCAGCAATGGACAGTGGATGGTGAAGTTAATTAAATACTAACCACTCTTTAGTTCTCATACAGAGCGAGAGCTAAAGTTCTGTGTGAGAATTAGAAAATTAATAATACGTTAATAAATTAAGACAGAGCAGGTAAAGCTAGCTGGAGTGACTCTCGTGCTATCTCAATTGATAGCTATTCAAGAAAGTGAATAGTCCCATTTTGAGTCGCATGAGCGTTTATTCTGGCAGTGAAATAATACTTATGCTGATAATATTGTTGATATTAAGACCTTAAAAAATCGAAAATAGGTTGTGAATAATAATTTATTAAAATGGCCAGAGTTTAATTATTGAGCTTAATGGTCATTGCTAATCTCTTCTGAGCAAGGATAATACCTTGCTTAATCATCTGTAACTATTCACACCATGCGCCTAGATAAATTTATCTGTAAAAGTACCGAGCTATCCAAAGCCGAAGCCATTAAGTGCATCCATGCTGGTGGAGTTGTTGTTAATGAAGAAGTCATTCTTGATGAATCTAGCCAAATTCATGAAAACAATACCATCACTCTCAATGGTCAAGCTCTAAAGCCACGGCCATTCCGCTACATCTTAATGCATAAACCTGCGGGCACCATCTGTTCAAACTCTGATGGAGATTATCCATCGCTATTCAATGTTCTAGAAAACGATTCGAGTATTGAGAGAGTCTCTGAGTTGCACATCGCCGGTCGTTTAGATGTGGATACTACGGGGTTGGTATTAATCACGGATGATGGACGCTGGACTTACAATATTACCCGCCCTGATAAACAGTGTACTAAAACTTATCGAGTAGGTTTATCGTATGGCATTACTGATGATAAAGTAGAAGCGCTGGTAGATCGGTTTAAACAAGGTTTACAACTGCAAGGCGAAGATCAACTTACCTTGCCTGCGATATTGGAAAGGGTCGCTTCAGGTTTAGAAAATAACAAAAGCAAAGAAGTACTGCTCACCATCACTGAAGGTAAATACCATCAGGTTAAGCGCATGTTCGCTGCAGTGGGAAATAGAGTACGTACTTTACATCGTGAAAAAATTGGGAAAATTGAACTCGATGTAAAAGAGGGGAAGTGGCGTTACTTAACAGAAGGTGAAGTTATCAGCTTCGAAAAATAACGCTGCCATAATACGAAAATAAATTATAAATTCACATTCGTAATCACACCTAAAGCCGTATCATGCAGACTACTAATATACAGCTTATCGCCTACTTCTAATGCGCCTGTGGTATGACCATATATACCAAGTGGATCTTGTAAGTTAAATACAACTTCACCGGCATCATTGATCGCAATTACATGACCATAGTGTTGCGCTTTAGGACGTAAAAACTCAGGAAGGCGTTGAATAACTTTTCGCATGTTAGGAGAGCTTGATAACATATCTAAGGGCTTGCTGCGTGGGCTGACTAAGCCAAGCCAATATACCCCGTTGCTGCCTCTGGCGATGTTATCTGGAAAGCTTGGTAGGTTATCAATCACAACCTCTAAGTTACCGCGCTGAGAGCCATTAAGTGCCAAACGCATTACTCGATAAGTGCCTGTCTCATTAAACAAAACAGATTGCTCGTCATGACTCAGGGTTACGCCATTAGCAAAGTTAATACCTTGTGCTAATACCGTTGATATTTTAGTGGTTGGGTTATATTCAATAATGCGCCCGTGGCCACCATGCTCATTAATATCGAGTAAACTCGCACCGTAAGTTCCATGATCTTTTGCATGAAATTTTGAAGAAGCATCTGAGAAATACACATTGCCATTTTTAGCTACATCCACATCATCGGCATAGTTAATTGTAATGCCTTCAACACTATCAACCAGAGTTGTAATGTCACCAGCAGGCGAGATATTCAATAAGCCTTTGAAAGCGTCGGCGACTAACAAGTTGCCATAGTGATCAAACTCAATGCCCAATGGGCGACCACCGGTATTAACCCAAGGCTGAATCTGGCCTTCTGCATCTAAAAATTTAATATCACCGCTTAATAGAGCGAAATACACATTACCGTCTTTACCCAGCGCTAAATCTTCTGGGCCAATGTCACCCTTTAATTCAATACGATTGATCTGGCTAAGTTGTTGGTTTTTAGAAAAGTCACCGCTATAACCAGGGTTGGCAGGTGCGTGCCAAGTAACAGGGTCAACCGCAACAGGCCAAAATGTGAGATAGCCTGCTAATACCACAGTAAGGCTGGCGGTTGTTTTTTTCATCACATGTTTCATCGCATAAGATCCTTCATTTTATTGTTGTATGCCATAACGTAACACTTTTTGACGTGATGCAAAGCCTTGAATTAAAAACAAAAAAGCACGCGATCCGTTTAAGGAAAGCGTGCTTCTTTATTAAACTAATTCGGAGTATTAGATTACCGAAAGAGTTACTTCAATGTTGCCACGCGTCGCATTGGAATACGGGCATACCTTGTGTGCTTTATCGACCATGATTTGTGCTTCAGCTTTGTCCATATCACCCAGTGATACGGCTAGCTTAACCGCAATACCAAAGCCACCTTCGATAGCGCCAATGGAGACTTCTGAATTAATGTAAATGTCGGCTGGTAAGCTGCGCTTTTCTTCACCGGCAACAAACTTAAGTGCGCCAATGAAACAAGCAGCATAGCCCGCGGCAAACAGTTGCTCAGGGTTAGTACCTTGTCCATCATCGCCGCCTAAGCCTTTAGGAGTTGACAAGGCAACGTCTAAGCGACCGTCATCTGATATTGCGATACCTTCGCGGCCACCGGTTGCAGTGGCTTTTGCTGTGTAGGCAACGTTCTGTAATACATTCATGTAGATCTCCAAAGATGTTGTTTAGTTTGTATGCAAAATAATATATACAAATTAAAAGTTGATTGCAAATACTTTGCATGCAAATTAAAATACAAGTCTAAAATGAGTGCGATGGAGCACCTATGCCGTTTGAACAACTAAAACTTAAAAACCAGCTGTGCCACCGCCTCTATATGGCGTCAAACAGCATTGCCCGTGCTTATCGTGAACCGCTGAGTGAGCTCAACATCACTTATCCACAGTATGTCGTGATGATGGCATTGTGGGAGCAAGATCAAATTACCATCGCAGAGCTGTTGGCGGAAACCGCGATAGATGGCGGTGCGATGACACAAATTTTGAAAAAAATGAGTGATAAAGGTCTGCTTGAGATAATCAAAGACGAGCAAGACAAGCGCAAGCGTCTAGTGCAGCTAACATCAGAAGGGCAAGCCTTAAAGAAACAAGCGGCTAATATTCCGAAACAAATAAAGTGCAATTTTACGAGTATCGATAGTGGGCAGATAGAGCAACTGATGCAGTTGCTTGATTTGGTTGTGGATGATTTGGCGGAATAGTATCCGCTATCTCTGATTAGCAGACTCCAATAACAACTGATAAAAATACTTTGCCGACGGGCCGCTTTTTGCGCCTTTAGGTAGCGTAAGATGCAAGGGCACTTGATAGCCGCTGGCATGTTCTACCTCAAGAGTAACTACGTCATCATCGTTATGCTGTTCAATAATATGCTTGGGTAAACGGCAATAGCCCAACTCTTGTTTAACGGCTTGCCATGCGTGGTCGAAGTTATCCACCGTAATTCTCTGGTTTGATTTCAGCCAACCCACATCCCGCTTTTCTGAACTGCCTAAATCTCGAATAACAATCTGCCGATTAATCGTAAGGTCGGCCAAGCAGGGTTCAGCTTTGGCTGCCAATGGATGGTCTTTAGCCACGACAGGCAGCATATTCACCATACCAAAAGCTTCAGAGGGATGGTTGGTGATCGGTAAGGTAATAATCGAGATATCAGCCTTTTCATCAGTCACCATGCTGGTTGTTTTTGAAAGAGACGTTTCAACGATCTGAACAGAGGTTGTATTGTTCTGCTCAAGGAATAGCGCCAAAGGCCCGTATAGCCATTCTCTGTCGCATAAATGGTCAATCGCAATCACCAACTCAGACTCGGCCCCTTGCCCTAGCTGCGACCCGATGTCTTCCAGCATCTTAGCTTGCTCGATCATGGTCTGTGCTCTGCGCAATAACGATTTTCCATCATCGGTTAGCACTGCCCGACGGCCTTCGATTTTTAATACCGACATACCCAGCTGAGCTTCCAGCTTCCTAATCGTATAGATCAGTGTGGTATGGCTCTTATTCAACCGAGTTGCAGCGGCCTGAATGCTGCCCGCCTTATCAATTTCAAACAGCGTTAACCACTGCTCTAGCGTTGTTTTAAGTCTCATTGGTCTAAAAACTCCACAGTTAGTGACAGTATTATGAACTTTTATGTTCATTTGTTGAAGGCATAATGAATGTGTACTTTGAAACCTATACTTCAATTGGAGAGACATTATGAACAAGTTACTACAAGTCGATTTTGATTTTACCGGCCCATTTGGCGAAGAACTGTCAGTAACATTGTCAGGTCTAGCGGAGTCGATTAATCACGAGCCTGGCATTATTTGGAAGATCTGGACCGAAAGCGAGAAAGACCAACTGGGCGGTGGCATTTACCTATTTGAAGATGAAGCGACGGCACAAGCTTACTTAGTGATGCACGCAGCTCGCTTAAAAGAAATGGGCATTGAAGATGTTCGAGGGCAAATATTCGATGTGAACGTGCCTTTATCTACTATCAATAATGGCCCTATTAGTTAAGAAAAAGTTGAACGCTTTAATTAGATTAATAAAATGAATTGAAAAAAGAGAGAAGACCATGAACAGCAAAACATTTTTAACCACCCATGGCGTTATCTACATTGTATTCGCGATAGCCTTATTTTTTGTGCCTCAGTTTATCTGGCCCATGTACGGCGTAGAGTTGAATGACAAATATGCGTATTTCTTATCGCAGCACAACAGTATTTTTTTGGGCGGGGTAGGAGCAATCAGCTGGTTATTAAGGGATATAGAAGCAGGTATTACCGCGAAGAAACTATTCCTTGCTCTGCTTATCATGAATCTACTGGGTGTGGTCATTACTGTGTATGCAGGCGTAATAGGAATCTTTGTTGGCTTCGGCTGGAGTGACCCTGCATTCTTTAGTTTTCTTGCGGTATTGAGTTATTTGCAATATTCAAAGCAATAACTGCAGGTAGTGTTCTAGCTTGTGGCACCAAATTCTTTATTAAAGAACCTGGTGCTTATAAGTATGTTCATTTAAAGATGAAGGCCTAATCTCTTAGCTTTTCATCTCAGCCTTATAAACCCCTAAGCATCAACAAAAATCACCTCACCTGTAATAAACCCGTCCACAGAACGCTCAAACGCTTTACCCACCAATCGACTCGATACAGGTTCAAAGCCAGGCATCATTTCGCCATACACATCCCATGCTTCGGTTAATACCGTTGGGTTAATCCCGTTTATGCGAGTATTTCTTGGCATCTCAAGTGCCACACATTTCACGAAGGTATCAATCGCGCCGCTGGTGGTGGCGTCGGCAATGGCAAAAGGAATCGGTTTAGTATTTAAGATACCACTGATCAAGGTAAACGAGCCGCCATCAGCGATGTACTCTTGGCCAATACGCACTAGGTTAATTTGGCCCATCATCTTGCTCATCACTGTGGACATCCATTGCGCTTCTGCCATCTCGGTAAAGTTGGCGTATTCACACGCGCCTACGGTATTCACTACGGCGTCGAAGTGCCCGACTTTTTCATACAAGGCTCG
>Ga0105353_1000650_pt1 | contig 19159 bp, 7 predicted proteins | sample EN1Hudsemesocosm_2_FD_83657 | JGI IMG/M metagenome (GOLD analysis project Ga0105353, IMG submission 83657) | Methane-oxidizing microbial communities from mesocosms in the Hudson Canyon - EN10B Hudson Canyon | ecosystem: Environmental > Aquatic > Marine > Cold seeps | place: Hudson Canyon...
AAAATAAGAAGCTTTAATATATTGACCCAAACCTAGCACAAGCTTCAACCAAAGAAATTGAATGCGTGAAAGCCTCTTCACCCTTCTTCATTGTAGAATTTTCTTAGAAGTAATGAGCCTTTTCATAATATATTGAAAGTAGTTTTACTTAAGCTGCTGTGTTTCTTTAATTGATCATTGTGTTCCGCTATTATAGCGCTTCTTATTAGACAATGATTTTAGGAACCATCTGTGACTACTCGCTCTGAACAAAAACAAAAAACCCGTCGCGCCTTAATGGATAGTGCTTTGGAACTTCTAAGTGCGGAACGCGTTTTTTCTAGTCTAAGTTTGCGTGAAGTAACACGTGAAGCTGGAATAGCACCCACATCCTTTTATCGTCATTTTGATGATATGAATGACCTTGGATTAGCATTAGTGGAAGAAGCAGGTTTGGCACTCCGTCAGTTATTGCGCAAAGCAAGAACTCGTATAAAAGTGAAAGGAACTGCAATAGACGTATCTGTAGATACATTTATGGAATATTTGATAAATAATACGAACCATTTCAGGCTTCTTCTCCGAGAACATACTGGGAATTCTCAAGAATTTCGTACTGCGATAAACCTTGAAATCAATCATTTCGTGACCGAACTTGAAGAGTATCTTAATCAACGAACGAAACTAGAGAAAAATCCAGACGCACTCGGATTAATCCAAGACAAAGCTTTAGCAGAAGCAATGGTCATTATTGTGTTTCATATGGGCGGTGTTGCTTTAGATAGTTCAAAGAAAGAACGTAGCGAAGAGGCCAAGAAAGCCAAACTACAACTCCGAATGTTACTTAAAGGCGCCAATAAAAATTAGCACCTTTAAAAACTTAAGTCATAGAAAGTAGTGCAACTTATTGAAGAATAATTGCACTACCAGAGTTTTCAATTCCACTTTCAGCAGCACCACTAATACCAAAAGCCATCTTAGTATTTGAAATAGCGATATTTTCACCATATTTTAAATCATCTTCAGGATTGATATCTGAGAAAACAGTCTTGAAATAACCCTGCCCCTCAAAAACATTATACAAATAAGTTTGTCCCACATTCGTATAAGGGCTCTGATCTTGAAAAGGTGCTGAGATCAATAAATCATCATTTTCAAATGCAACATAACGACCAAAAGAGGCATTTTCCTGGGCGTCAATCGCTTTAACATAACTTGTCTCAATCCAATTTTCATTGTCGCTTGTACTAAAAATATATGCAGCACCGGAATTTAATAAATCATTACTCTCCATATCACGATTAAAACCGAGCCCACTACCATCCTCATTACTTGCGCCGATAACTACACTATTGCCAGATACAGCAACGGAATTACCAAAGTTGTCACCGATATCGGCATTAGAAGCCTTAAGGAAAGCAGTTTGACTCCAAGTATTAGAGTTTTGATCTTTGTCAAAGATATAAGCTGCTCCAGATCCTGACATATCTTCAGCTGAATCATCACCTTCTTCAGATATGCTAAAGCTGTCTTGTTGTGGTGCGCCAATAATTATACGCCCACCATTCATCGCAATTGAATTACCAAACCTATCACCAGAGCGTGCATTCGATGCTTTAAGTGAAGTAACAAAAGAAAATGAATCATCAGCACTGTTATGAGCATACGCAAAGACGGTGCCGGAGTTAGGTAATTTAGCATCAGAACCACCACCCGTTAGACTATCTTCTTTTGGGGCCGAAACTAATAAAATACTGTCTTTTAATAAAACAGTCTCACCAAAAGCATTATTATAAGCATCAAATGCAGGCTGATTTAAATTCGGTTTTATGTAGGCTATTTGACTCCAATATTGTGATAATATTACTAAGGGTTCTGCCGGTAATGTTGCAGCGGGGTTTATCCAGATATACGAAGCAAGTTGAGACGTTTCGTTAATACTTTCTTCCCAGTAGGCTTCTTCAGGTTCAGGATCAGCCCCTGGATCAGGAGGCGGACTTTGAGTTTCCTCATATTCCGTTATTAGTCTGTAGACATAAACAGCGCCTGATGATGGAGCAAGGTTGTTAATTTCTGCATTCGCTGCAACATCATCATCATTAATCCCATCATTATTTTCATCTATCCAGGTATAACTTCCTTCTGAAAGGCTGTCTTCACCTGGTGCAGACACAACCAGTATATTATTACTCAGGCTAACCGAATAACCGAACATATCACCGGCTTCTGAATTGGGTGCTTTTATGAAGCTATCAAACGCCCAATTATTTACTGAAACTTGTCTATAGATATAAACCGCGCCTGAATTTTGAGAAGATTCATTTACATTACTAGAGATATCACCTGTAAAGATTCCCTTTAAATCACTGTCTTCATTCGGCAAACCAACCGCTAAGAAATCACCATTTATGGACACATTACGTCCGAACTCATCATTCTCGGTACTTTCAGTAAAACTCACGGGAGATTTACCAAGCCCAGAGCGATGAATAGTGATTGTATAAATTATATTTTCAGTAACTGTTCTTGTGGGAGTGCTTGTTGAAGTATCGTCATCACCTGAATCGACTACTTCAAATGGTGTACATTCAATCCCAAAATAAGGAATCTCAGCTTGAACACTAATTTTGACTTTTATTTCTGTCGAGTCACTGAGTAAAGGAACTCTTACAAAGGAGGCATTATCAGCGAAATCATAAAAATTAGTATCACCTACGATCTCTAATGAGACTACCAAGTTAGAAAGAACGATAGTAGAAGTCTGTTCATCAGACAAAATATTTTGGTCAGGAAGCGCTGAAGGCATAACTCTAGAATCAAATGAGAAAGCCGATATTGACGTAACCTCTTGAGGATTTATGAAAAGCTCATCTGTTAGGTAGTCGACTTGAAGCTCATATGAGTTAGTTAGATAGTCGAATTCTGAATTTAATTCGAGTAATTCAAAGCCAGAGTCTAATATATTTATATCCTGTAATGCTTCAAAATTGAGTACGTTGGAATCAGTACACGTTGCTTCAGGAGAATCTACAAACTCTTCAGGGAGTATTAAAGGGTTGTCTCGGCTGCAGCTTATAAGTGTAAGAATACATATAAAAGCAACAAGTCCATTGATTTTTTTTTGGAGGGCGGGCATGTATATATTATTCCTTTGTATGCGCGTCATATTCATGAAACTGGATATCGTTCAATACATTATACGTGCATAAGTCATTAACAAGCTTGAATTTGAACACATTTCTTAAAGTAATATATAAGAGCAATAATAATTGTTGTGGTAAAATAACGCGATTATTAATAAATTCCAATATATTCAAAGCAATCACCTTTTTAGTTGTTTAAAATGAAGTTAAATAGAAAATTCTGCATTGCCCCTATGATGGATTGGACAGACCGCCATTATCGTTATTTTGCTCGTTTAATGACCAGTCATACCCTACTATATTCAGAGATGGTCACAACCGGAGCACTTCTCTTTGGTGACAAGCACAGACACCTACAATACAACCAAGAAGAACACCCTATTGCATTACAGCTTGGCGGTAGTAAACCAAGCGAGCTAGCTGCTTGCTGCAAGCTCGCTGAAGAATATGCTTACGATGAAGTTAACCTAAATGTTGGTTGCCCAAGTGATCGAGTTCAGAACAATATGATTGGTGCTTGCTTAATGGGCCATGCTGAACTTGTTAGACGCAGCTTAGAAGAAATGAAAGAAGCAACTCACCTTCCTGTCACAATCAAACACCGTATAGGAATTGATGATTTTGATAGCTTGGACTTTTTATGTGATTTTGTCGGCACAGTCAAAGAGTCAGGCTGTCGTACATTTATTGTCCATGCAAGAAAAGCAATCCTCCAAGGGTTAAGCCCTAAAGAAAATAGAGATATTCCACCGCTCATATATGATCGCGTATATAAGCTCAAAGCCACTTTTCCTCAACTGGAATTTATAATAAACGGTGGTATCAAATCTCTAGAAGACTCAAAAATGCATTTGAAGCATGTAGATGGTGTCATGCTAGGAAGAGAGGCATATCAAAACCCATGGTTATTATCTCAGGTAGATGAAGAGATATTTAATGAACATTCTCCAATTAAATGCTCCAGACATGATGTGGTACGTCAGTTGTATCCCTATATAGAATCAGAATTATCGAAAGGCCAGCGTTTGAGTTATATCACACGTCATATTTTGGGCATTTTTCATGCACAACCCGGAGGGAAACGTTTTAGGCGTCACTTAAGTGAAAACGCACATAAAGAGGCCGCCGATATTTCAGTATTGGAAGCGGCTTTAAGTTTAGTTCCAGAGTAGAAATGTTAATTGTTGGTAAATTATTAATCAATTGGGCATTCAATCCTTGCCATTTTCTCAGCAAGGATTAGATTATTTAAATTCCTCATAAAATTAAGACCTTAAATATGAAAAGCAAACTAGAACAACTAAAACAAATAACCACTGTTGTTGCGGACACGGGCGATATAGAAGCCATTCAAAAATGGTGCCCTCAAGATGCCACAACGAATCCGTCGCTATTGTTAAAAGCAGCTAGTCTACCTCAATATAAGCATTTACTTGCAGAAGCAATTAACTTCGCCAAAGAAACTAACTCACAAAAAGAGCAGTTAAGCTTGGCTTGCGATTATTTGGCTGTGGCAATTGGTGTAGAGATACTTAAGTACATTCCTGGAAGAGTTTCAACTGAAGTTGACGCGCGTTTATCATTTGATACCGATGCAACGATACAAAAAGCATTACAACTGATTCAATTGTATTCTGATAAAGGCATTTCAAAAGACAGAGTACTCATCAAAATTGCTTCTACGTGGGAAGGTATACAAGCTGCAAAGTTCCTTGAAGCTAAAGGCATTCAATGCAATTTAACCTTACTCTTTAGTTTCACTCAAGCTAAAGCCGCTGCTGAAGCTGGCGCCTTCCTTATTTCACCTTTTGTTGGTCGGATATTAGATTGGTATAAAAAGAGTACTGGTAAAGAAAGTTACTTGCCTGAAGAGGATCCTGGCGTTGTTTCAGTTACAAGTATCTATAATTTTTACAAATCTCATGGTCACCAAACTATCGTCATGGGGGCAAGCTTTAGAAATATTCAAGAGATATCCGAGCTCGCGGGCTGTGACCGATTAACTATCAGCCCTGATTTATTAGAAACTTTATCTAATTCCTTTGAGCCTTTAGAAATAAAGCTAACACCAACTGATAAGCTCGAACCCCAACAAAACGTATTATCAGAGCAAGACTTTCGCTGGCAATTAAATGCAGACGCGATGGCTACTGAAAAATTAGCAGAAGGCATTAGAAAATTTGCAGAAGATCAGTGTACTTTGGAAACATTGCTGCAGGGATATTCAGTTTGATTAAGCACCTCAAACAGCTTTTAGGCCTTACATCAAAAGAGTCTCATGATATAGCCGATACCAACATACAAGTCGCCGGCTTAGCTCTTTTGATTGAAGTGTCTAAATCTGATCATACTGTTGACCCGGCAGAGCAAGAAAAAATAATTGCTATTGCCAATGACATGTATGATATAGATTTAGAACAACTCAACGACCTTTTAGACGAAGCTAATGCTGTAGCTGAAGAGTCTACGTCTCTCTACAGCTTTACAACCATCATAAACCAGCATTACTCAGAAACTGATAAATTCAACCTCATCTTTTTCATGTGGCAAGTTGCCATGGCTGATGGCAATATTGATAAATACGAGGAACACATTATACGCCGTGTTTCTGATCTTATTTATTTACCTCACGTAAAATTCATGAAAGCTAAACATGATGCAGCTAATATTCCATAAGGACTGATAAATATTAACTAATATTTCTGGATATCTTATTTATGGAAATAATTGGACATAGAGGTGCAAGAAAAGAAGCGCCTGAAAATACTGTAGAAAGCTTTAAACACGCCCAAACTAATGGATGTTTACATTTTGAGCTAGATGTTCGCTTATCTTCTGATCATAGCTTAATGGTATACCATGATAAAACACTTAAACGAACAAGCGGTATAAAACGAAAAGTTATTGCCACTACATCAAAAGTTCTACGCCATACAGACTCAAGACTTAATACTCCCGGCTGGCCTAAACCTTGTTATATTCCTCTTCTGAAAGAGGTTGTAGAAGCGGTACCAAGGACTCTCAGCTGGCAATTTGAAGTCAAACCAGAAAGCCATTACAACATGAAGGTGATCATAAAAAAGCTAAGCCATTTTATTTTGGAACATAAGCTTAGTGACAAAGCTGTTGCTACATCTTCAAGTAAGTGGTTTTTAAAAGAAATGAAACGATTTTCACCACACATTCAAACGGGTTACGTTGCTGAGAACAAGCTTCATAGACCTATTAGTACATGCATAGCATTAGGTTGCAGTCTATTAGTACTTCATGAAGAGTTAATTTCCCCTAGCCTTTTAGATCGAGCGCAACTTGAAGGTATTGATGTTTCCTGCTGGACAGTAAATGAACTTGACAGAATGATCCATCTTAAAGAATTAGGTGTTAAAAGCCTTATAACTGACATACCCAGCACCGCAATAAAACAATTCGCTCAAGTCTAGTCGAGACCAATAAAAAACTCAGATGCTTATACGTCAATATAACCATCTGAGTTCATAGTTTCTCTTTCCCTAATCAATAATCATTTGGATTTAAAGGATCCGTTTGATTATTTAGCTCAAAGAGATCAGACCAGTCATCACCATCGGTATCTGTCTTCTTAGGGTCAGTCGCCTCAAGATATTCCTCATAATTAGAAAGTCCATCTTCGTCAGCATCCAAAAACTTATCATCTATATTATTGTCATCCAAGCCATAGGCATTCTCATATATACCAGGCATACCATCTCCAACAGAATTGCCATCTGCATCCATGTCACTGTCCAATAAACCAATGCGTTCAATCGCAACACTACTATCGGATTTAGAGATTAGTGCAATCTCGGAGTCAGATAAGTTAATCAATTTTAAGATTTCTTCATCATCTGCTATAGACTCAAACAAATACTTATTATGAGTATGCTGAACTGTATTGAGATCTTCTACATAAACAGCCTTTTGAGAATTAACGTCGACAATTCCAGCAAAATGGTTGTTAAGCTCCAATAATTCACTAAAACCATCAAAATCGAACTGCTTATATACGTTACTTAATAAGGGTCTGTCATTAACAGTTAAATCAGAAGCTCTACGTATTTGGCGTGAACCCAGATAAATTTCAGTTTGATCTTCTGAAGCACTTACAGGACCAGTTAAAATTTCTTCGCTAGTAAAGGTATCATCACTAAATACTGTAGAGCCTATAAACGTGCCGCTAGCATCATCGATCAAAATGTAACCTAGGTTGGTAGCATTTACATTAGTGGTTTTATTTAAACCGTAAAGTCGTTCTGATATACCGACATAAAGCGCATCACTTATATCAATACCTAACTCAGCACTACTACTCTCCACTCCATCTGCTTGATAGATTATATGATTATAAATTCCTGTATCAGAATTTAGTACTTGAACAATAATATTTGAACCTATCGCACGAATGGCATTAAGTGTTTCATTCGTAGATAACATCGTCATCCCAAAGTATTGTGCATAACCAGTCTCTAGGTTAAAAAAAGCCAGGTCTCCATTTTCATGCGCCAGGTATAAACGCTTAGTATTAAGAGAATAACTAGTTGCAATCAAACTATCCGTAACTGCTAGGCTCGGGAGAAATTGCTCTGTAGCAGAATCAAATCTAATAAGGCGCCCCCATCCTTTACTGAAGAAAGATATCTCATCAAAATCTCGACCTTCATCATTTTGCCACTGCAAGGATTGGATGAAATCAATGGATTCTTGTTTTGCCATCCATGAAGAGAAACATTGCTTTATAGTACGTCCATCAACCAGCTCTTCAAAACCATCTGTAATTTTTGAACATGCGAGATCCAATGGAAAATGATCAAAAGTAATCAGGCCGTCCTCATCAGAAGCTCGGTCTAAAACACCATCGTTATCACTGTCTTCTTTATTTGGATATGATAAGTATTCGACATCCACACAATAATTAATATTTGAAATATTCACTAAACGTATTTCATCAGCCTGACATAACAGCTCTTCATCAACACCTTCTTCTCGAATAATCAGAGACGATATTTCTTGATTATCAACTAAACCATCTTCATCAGTATCAATACTTTCAGGGTTAGAATTTAATACCAGCACCTCAAGTCCATCAAGAACTCCATCACCATCTGTATCAGCTTCAATAATATTTGTCTGGATGTTCTCTTGCTCTAAAACATTGATCAAGTAATCCAAATCATAATCCTCTTGCCCATCGACGATAGTATCGCCGTCGGTATCTGCGGACCATGGATCCGATATAAGAAAGTTAACCGAATTCAGTTCCAATGGTTTATAGAGTGTTTCGTTCTCTAGCTCAAGATCGAATTTAATAGCTGTTGAGGATTCAATATCCAATAACTCAGTTGAGTCAAGTAAACCATCCAGATCAGTATCACTCTCAGCAGGATTAGATAGACGATGAATATAGAGTTTACCAACTATTACCCTACTTGCTTCTAATTCATTTCCTGATTCATCTAAACGAGCAACACTCTTTAGATCCACGACTTCTCTTTCTCTTTCTCCTTGTATGATCTCCCCATATTCTTCGAACCTTACTGGCGAAGGCCATAGCGAGTTTTGGACTTTAGAGTTAAGGTTAATATCTTTATCTTTTCCAATTCGAATAAAACTGTCGCTATCGTTTTCATAAGCAAACACCCAAACTTCATCACCATCACTAATTCCATCTTGATCAGAGTCAGAAAGATCTCTGATAGTACCTAAATACTCTTCTATGCCGTCGGGAATAGAATCGTTATCTGCATCGAAGTTTAAAGGGGCATCATCAATACCATCGCGCAGAAAGTCATTATCTGAATCTACAGAAAGTGGATCAGTACCTAAATCAACTTCTTCTTTATCCAATAGGCCGTCATAATCCGAATCACTGTTTAAAGGATCAGTACCTATTTCATCTTCTTTTTTATCCGTTAGGCCGTCATCGTCAGAATCAGTAAGTTGACCAGATTCGCCAGTAGGGTCATTATTATATTCTTCAATATCTGGAACACCGTCTCCATCGGAGTCAACTTTCGAAGGATGTAGCCCCACCAATAACTCATCAGCGTTTGAAATAGAATCCCCATCTTGATCTGCATCTGCATCTGAAATTAAACCATTAGTACGACTTATATAGATACTGGTAAAGGTTTTATTAAGCTCATTCGCATCTGATATGCCATCACCATCTGAGTCAACATGACCATCGAGTATGCCATCATCATCTGAATCATTATCCCTCGGATCTGTATTTGTAACACTTACTTCTTGAAAGTCAGTTAATCCATCTTCATCAGTGTCTTGAAGAAGTGGATTGCTGCGATTTATAATTTCTAGACTATCAGTTGATATTTGGTCTAAACAAGTTAGGCCTGCAATAGACGTCAGGTTAAGTTCATAAAAATCATTTAAGCCATCAAAGTCGGTATCTGGTTCTGCAGGGTTTGTTTTATAAATAACTTCTAAGTTATCACAAATACCATCATTGTCTGTATCTTTACTATTTGGGTTTATTGTGGATCCCGGTGTAATATTACTCTCACCCAATACAGCTAATAAAGCTGAAGGGTATTCAAATTCAAAATCGTGCTCTACATTATCATGAAGGCCATCTCCATCCGTGTCATTCACTTTTGGGTTACTTATAAAGTCAGGTTTAGACTTCCCTGCTTCTACAAAATCTGACAATAGATCACCGTCAACATCAGAGGTTGTAGGGTCAGAGTTGTATACTATCGACTCTTCATAGTCAGTAAGTCCATCGCCATCTGTATCAGCCGACATAGGGTTTGTGCCATGCACAATAACTTCTAGATAATCTGATAGATTGTCCTCATCTCTATCAGTATCTAGACAATCAAGAGCAATTGAACATAAGCCAAGGTGAACTTCAAGTGTGTTCGGTAAGCCATCATTATCATCATCCGTATCATCTCCGTCATAAGCTGTAACCATAGGGTTAGAGCCTAAATCGACTTCAACGCCATCTGTTACACCATCACCATCTGTATCAATAAATAAGATATTTGTACCTTGAGCGATTTCATTAGCATTACTTAGCCCATCATTATCGAAATCTTCAGCACCATCATTAACCCCGTCACCGTCTGTATCAGCATTGTTGAATTCTGTATTAGTGAGATTTATTTCAACGGCATCACTCAAGCCATCACTATCTGCATCTTCATTTCCGTCCAAAATACCATCGTTATCAGTGTCTGATATACTCAATTCAGTGAAGGTAATAAGCAACTCAGTTAAATTTGATAAACCATCACTATCAGCATCCTCATCACCATCTAACACGCCATCGTTATCCGTATCGGCAAATCGAGGGTCTGTGCCAGTTTCCTCCAGTTCCTTAAGATTACTAAGACCATCGGAGTCCAGATCCTCATCACCATCGTTAATACCATTTCCATCAGTATCAAGAAGGTTTATATCTGTATTGGTTAAGTTCAGTTCAACGGCATCATTTAAACCGTCTCCAATACCAGCATCAACACCATCACTGTGTTCGTTGCCGTCAGAGATACTATCACCGTCTGTATCAGTATCATTTGGGTCTGTAAATGTGATTAGAATTTCAGCAGCATCAGTAAGTAAGTCCCCATCTGAGTCCTCATCACCGTCATATATCCCATCAGCATCTGTGTCAATTAACCAAGGATTGGTGATTGTAATATTTAATTCAACAGAATTGGATAAACCATCGCTATCAAAGTCTTCAGCGCCATCGGTTACTCCATTATTATCACTATCTTCAGAATTAGGATCTGTTAGGGTGATGTTAATTTCTTGGAAGTCGCTTAGTCCATCAAGATCAGAGTCAGGAATTTTGGGATCAGTTAATGTCTGCTCTACCTCAATCCAATCTCCTAAACCATCACTATCTGTATCAGCTAAATTTGGATCTGTTAAATAAGTATTTACTTCATCAGCGTCATCAAGACCATCATTATCGGTATCAGCGTTGTTAGGGTTGGACTGAGTAATATTCAGTTCATGTCCATCACTTAGACCATCATTATCACTATCTTCATTATTGTCCAAAACTCCATCTTGATTTGAATCTGTTGAGTTAGGATCAGTTTGAGTTTGAGTTACTTCGTGTAAGTTAGTAAGACCGTCTCCATCCAAATCTTCGTCAGAATCGGCTACTCCATCATTGTCCGTATCAATTATATTGATATCTGTATTCGTTAGGTTTAGTTCAGCAACATCTATAAGGCCATCACCATCCGAGTCCAATGAACCATCAATATTTCCATCACCATCAGTATCTAACAGTCCGGGATTAGTAAGTGTAATCAATAACTCATCAAGATTTTTTAAACCGTCATTATCACTGTCTTCATTACCGTCTAAAATTTCATCACCGTCAGTATCTTCAAGGCGCGGGTTGGTTAATGTTTGTATGACCTCTTGCAAGTTTGTAAGGCTGTCTGAATCAAAATCTTCAGAAGCATCATCAGTACCATTCCCATCAGTATCGATCAAACTAATATCTGTCAGAGTCAGATATAGTTCAGATGCATTACTTAAACCATCTCCATCCGAATCTATAGCGCCATCCTTGATAGTGCCACCATTGCTATAAGCCAATATAGGATCAGTAAACGTGATTAATAACTCGTCTATATTTTTAAGTCCGTCATTATCTTTATCGTGTATATCATCCTGAATACCATTAGGAATACCATTTGTGCCTGAGTCTTTAGCATCATGCTTAGTAAAAGTCTGAGTTAACTCTTGTACGTCAGTCAGATTATCTTCATCTGTATCTTCATTAGCATCAGATATACCATTATTATTTGTATCAACTTCATTGATATCAGTCATCGTGACATATAGCTCAAGCGCATCACTTAGGCCATCATTATCAGAGTCTGTGTCACCGTCCGAAATACCATCAGAATTAGTATCTGCCAATACTGGATTCGTGAATGTCTCAAGAATTTCATCGATGTTCTTTAAACCATCGTTATCTTCGTCATCCAGATCGTCAGTGATGCCATCACCATCCGAATCATTAGAATTATGATCAGTTAAAGTGAGTGTCAATTCTTGTAGGTCACTTAGGCCGTCTTGATCTTTATCTTCGTCAGCATCAGAGACATCATTATCATCGGTATCTACATTATCAATGTCAGTCATGGTAACGTTCAATTCATGAGCATCACTTAAGCCATCACCATCAGAATCAATATCACCGTCCAAAGTTCCGTCATTATTGGTATCGGCAAGCACCGGATTCGTATTTGTTTTTAACAACTCATCAATATTACTTAAACCATCATTATCGGTATCTTCATCACCATCCGTTACACCATTACCATCGGTATCGGTTAAAGCTGGGTTAGTGATTGTTTGCGTAACCTCCAGAATATTTGACAAGCCATCGCCATCAGCATCTTCATTGCCATCGTTGATGCCATCATCATCGGAATCCGAATCCTTGTGATTGGTATTTGTTAAGTTAATTTCAGTCGCATCACTTAAGCCATCATTATCGTAATCTTCAAAGCCATCGATGATTAAATCACCATCACTATCGCTTAAGTTAGCATCCGTTAATGTCACTGTAATTTCGACGAAATTTGACAATCCATCCTGATCAAAGTCTTCATCTCCATCATTAATAGAATTCATATCTGTGTCTATTAACAAAGGGTTGGTGAGTGTTATATTGATTTCATCCGCATTAGATAAATTGTCTCCATCTAGGTCTTCCAGATCATCTGTAATACCGTCTCCATCGGTATCACTTTCAAGTGGGTTTGTTTCTGTGATAAAAATTTCATGGCCATCAATAAGGTTATCACCATCAGTATCACTATTAAGTGGATTTGAGCCATATTGGTTAACTTCTACACCATCATTAGCTGTATCACCATCGGAGTCCGAGTTGTTCGGGTCGGTTAAAGTAGTATTAACCTCATCAAAGTCATTTAAACCGTCATCATCAGAATCACTAAGTAGATGGTTCGTATTTGTCGTTTCAATCTCGATGAAATTTGATAAACCGTCGCCATCAGAGTCTTCATCGCCATCACTTATCCCGTTGCCATCGGAGTCAGAAGTATAATAGGAGGTATGGGTAACATTTAACTCTGTAACGTCACTAAGACCATCGCCATCTGTATCATTAGTACCATCAAGAGAGCCGTCGCCATTGCTATCTTCCAAGGAAGGGTTGGTATTTGTCACATATAACTCATGAACATTGCTTAGTTTATCGCCATCAAAATCTTCGTTCGCATCCAGAGTGCCATCGCCATTGGTATCAACGGAAGCTGGGTTAGTCTGAGTCTGAGTTATTTCAATAATATTACTCAGGCCATCGAAATCTGAATCTTCGTCAGCATCCAGAATGCCATCCCCATCAGTGTCGATTTCTTCAAAATCTGTTTTCGTTAATCTTATTTCGACAGCATCTGATAAACCGTCTCCATCTCTATCTTCATCGCCATCAAGAATGCCGTCGCCATCAGTGTCGCTATTATTGATGTCTGTTAGAGTTATGGTTACTTCGTCTTTATTTGACAATCCGTCGTTATCAAGATCATCATCTCCGTCTGAAATACCATTGCCATCTGTGTCAAACATTGCCGGATGAGTTCCGGTGACATTTACCTCTATTAGATTTGATAGGCCATCGTTATCACCATCCTCCTCATCATCGGTTGTGCCATTACTATCGGTATCTGCTGATTGAAAGTCGGTATTAGTCAGGCTTAATTCAGCATAGTCATTTAGGCCGTCACCATCTCTGTCTTCATCACCATCATTTATGCCGTCAAAATCTGTATCTGTGATTAAGTAATCTGTTTTTGTAAATGTAAGTTCTTGCGCATCCGTTAAGGTGTCACCGTCATGATTCTCTGCACCATCAATTATTCCGTTGTCATCAGAGTCTACAAAATTAGGGTCGGTAAGAGTTATATTTATTTCATCAAAATCACTCAAGCCATCTTCATCAGAATCAACTAGTAATGGATTAGTTAGCTCATCTATCTCAATGTTATCATCTAGACCGTCGTTATCTGTATCAACGAGTAGTGGATCAGTCATATGAGCAATGACCTCATCGCCATCGGTAAGGCCGTCGCCGTCTGTATCAACTGAGGCATGATTTGAGTTGTGGATATTAAGCTCGTGTTGATCTGATAAAGAATCACCATCAGTATCTTCTTCTCCATCAAGCGTGCCATTACCATCTGAGTCAGCTACGTTAAAGATCGTACCGGTCAGATTTATTTCCTGAGAATTGCTTAGGCCGTCGCCATCTGGGTCTTCATCGCCATCAAGAATACCATTTCCATCAGTGTCTTCCAGGCTTGCATTAGTCCCTGTTACATTAATCTCATCAATATTTTTAAGGCCATCCGAGTCACTATCTTCATCGCCATCATTGATCCCATTGCTATCAGAATCTACTAGTGAATGAAGGGTAGATGTGCCATGTATTTCTAATGCATCGCTTAGACCATCGCCATCTGTATCCTCATCACCGTCATTAATATTGTCGCCATCTGTATCAGCTAAAGCCAAATTAGTTAGCGTCAGGTTGAGCTCAGCAAGGTTTGATAGGCCATCTTGGTCAAAATCTTCATCACCGTCTAAGGTTCCGTTTGAATCCGAATCTTGATTGTTATACTGGCTACCAATTTGAAACTCTAAAGCGTCCGTAATACCGTCAGAATCAGTATCCTCATCACCATCAAGGGTGCCATTTCCATCAGTGTCGGAATTGTCATACTCAGTCAATGTGATATTTAACTCAATGGAGTCGCTCAAGCCATCATTATCGGTATCTTCGTCGCCATCTATAACAGAGTCACTATTCGTATTTTGCAATACTGGGTTGGTCTTTGTGATTTTTACTTCTTGCATGTTACTTAGATTATCAGCATCAGTATCTTCGTCACCATCACTCACGCCATTGCCGTCGCTATCAATCAGGACTGGGTCAGTTAAGGTGAGCGTTAACTCTTCAATATTACTTAGGCCATCTCCGTCCAAATCTTGGAACTGATCATGTATGGGGTTGCCATCATCATCGAGGTGACCATCACCATCGAGGTGACCAAAACTATTTGCAAGATCCGGATTGGACAGGGTCTTGGTGATCTCAGTAATATTTGACAATCCGTCTTTATCTGAGTCTTCATCCGCATCGCTGATGCCATTTCCATCTGAATCAACGTTATCCTTGTCAGTTCCCAATAAGGCTTCATAGAAATCAGACAAGCCATCGCCATCAGAATCTACATTTGAATCAAATTCGATATTTGTATATTCATAAATAGTATTGCTTTGATCAATATTGGTCCACCAATCAGGGATAGTATCGCCATTTGAGTCACCAATATTAATCACTTCAAATGCTAAAGGCGCTGTACTGTCATTACTCGTATTCGATAAATCATCATATGAAATCGCAAGTACATCAATACCAACAGGAATCAATGCTAGGACATTTTCGCGCTGTAGTTGTTGAGTGTACTGCCAAAACTGGTCATTTGATTCAGATATATTAGATCTTACCTGTATTTGACCCGTGAATAATGGGCTCGAAATACGTTGGGTTTGATGCTGTAAACTATGGCTGAATAAATTAAGACTACTATCGACCCAGGTACTATTATCTAAATTAAAAGTATGAGCTGAACCCGTCCTTAAATAATTTGTAGCTTCAATTTGCTCAATTAATAGTGGTCCAAATAAGTCCACACCACTAGCAGCAGCAATTGTAGAGGGTGTAACTATGCCGGCGTTGTCGAATGATTCTTTATATAAACCATGACTTATTGAATTATCAAGTAACCAAAGCGAAGTTTTATCTGCTGTTTCCCACACCGCATTTGAATAACTGACAGGAGATAATTCTGAATCTACTTGAGTGTAAGTCGGGTCTGTTGTATCTAGAACAGTATGAATAAAGTCATTATTATCCCCTGCTGTTTCAACCAATAAAAAATCGCCCTGATCAAGTATATTTAAAACTTCTGCGCCTGAGTCTAATTTAAAGCGAGATGTTAAGCGCATATTCTCATCTGTTTCGGCAGTCAGGTCATAAGTACTTATTTGACCATCTGAAAAACCGAGATAAAGCGTATTTATAGCAATGTCATCATAACTAATTGAAGTAAGCGTATTGTTAGACGCTTGAACGTCAACAGCCGTCAGGAATATTTTATTCTTAGCATCATAACGTAAGGATTGTTGCCAATCAGATGAACTGAAAATAATTTCTTGAGGATCATCATTACTAAGTTGCTTCTGGTTTGAATAAACAATTCTTTCAATTTTGTTATTTCCTAACCATGTTTTATAGCAAGTTCCAGTTGGCACCATCGACGGGATAGCGGCGTACGCATAATTTGAAAGGTCAGAAATATTTGTAAGACCTTCTGGTAAAGCGGCGGGGTCTTGATTAGCTTCTTCGTCAAAGTCATTTATACCATTGAAATCACTATCTTCTTGTATTGGGTTGCTGCCCAACACAATAACTTCAACGCCGTCATTAATGCCATCATCATCACTATCCAGCCTTGTTGGGTCAGACTTAGTGATATGAATTTCAGCACCGTCTGATAAGCCATCACCATCTGAGTCCGGATTTAAGGGATCTGTTAATAGGTCCAACTCCATTTTATCAAATAGGCCATCATTATCTGAGTCGGCGACATTAATAAAAGTTGGTGCAGGTAAACCGTTAATATCCAGTCTATTTAGTTCTTGCTCGTTTGTTAGACCGTCGCGGTCAGCATCAATATCAGCATTTGAAGGGTCATTTATATCATTGGGATCTGTATTTAAACCATTAACCTCAACACCATCACTAAACCCATCCCCATCACTATCAGCTAGGGTTGGGTTAGTGGCAATATCAGACAGATATTCATCAAAATCACTTAAACCATCACCGTCTGTATCACTTAAGTTCGAACTAGTTTGAATAGGTGAAGTTATTTCAAATAAATCACTCAAACCATCATTATCAGCATCATCTGGGTTACCATCAGTTGCTAAATAACAGCTTGCATCACTCCGGAAGAAGTCATTAATATTTGAAATGCCATCAGAGTCATCATCTTGGTCATAACTAAGAGCGTTACCTTCTGAATCAAGACTGGAAATATCCCCGACATTTACGCCGATGATGACGGTTGCAGAGTTTGTGAATCTTATTGGGTCCACATTGTCATTAGGATTAGAGTCTCGTTTTTGAAGTATCAACTCTAACTTATCGCCGTAAATAAGGTCGGCACCAGGAAATACGAAACCTGTGACGCTCTCAACGTGTTCGTCATTTTTTAGCCATTTTGGTAAAAAGTCTTGAATTGCATTTACGTTGAACTCGTCAAAATTAATGGTGACATCATCACCTGCTTTAGGTGTTAATGGGGTTTCTGAGCCCTCTGCGATGAGGTGAAATACTGCTGTTTCTATATCTACTGCGATTATAGCGACAGTAGCTATATTTGTTTCACCTTCACTACCATTAAGGGAGTAATGGAAATTAAGTTCAACGATATCACCATATTGAAGTATTGTTTCTGTAGGGAAATTAACTTGGTTTTCAGATTCAATGATTACGCCATTGACACGCCATATAGGTGTAAAAATTGGCTCGCCGAGAAGATCAGGTAGGTTTTCATATTTTATTGAAATTCCCGGGTCAGCAGCTAGATTTTCATTGATCGCAGGGTCTATCTCAGGGAAATATGAAGAGATTTCACCTAAAATACTTGTTGAGAAGCTTTCAACCTTAACATCCACACTACCATGTTCTAGATAGACTTCAGCTGTAACAACATCAGCATACTGAGTATTTTCTGACGAGAGCTCAAAGGGGGCGTTATAATCAAAGCTTCTAAATTCAGGTTCTAATTTACTCGTTTCCCTGCCACCTATTGACCACTTAATATAAATGAATTCATTAAGATTATCTCTTGTTGAGTCACTTGAACTTGCTTGAACGATTATATTTTCATCCACATCGTAAATTGCCTTTGAAAAAGCAAAATTAACTGAGTCAAGTACATACAGGTCTTTGCTTAGTACTACTTTTCCAGTACTAGAGTCAACCAACTTAATCGATATAATATCACCATACAGCGTTTGACCAGAGACTAGAGATAATTTGTCAGACGATAATTCAACTGAGTGTACTTGTGATTGTTTCTGAGCATCAAGTCGTTTTATTTCCCACATTGGTTGAAGTTGATTCACCAAAGGCGAAATATTCTGACCACTAAGGCTTACTGTTATTTGCTCCCCTTCTTTCGGGTAAACTTTATCAGACGTTAAACTTATTTCAGAACCTTCTTGCGTATACAACTTCTGTTCAGTTGAGTCGACACCCTTATAAGTCACAGCAACTGACGAAAACACGGCATCAATAGAAGTAACTTGCAGATCGGCCTGATCAGCTGGGTCAGGAATGGCGCTTGTAAAGTCATGAGTCTGCTGATCAAGGAAACTAAAGTATTTTATAGTGCCAGCTGTGTAAGCAATATAAATACGGCGAGATTGTTCATCGATGCTAAAAACCTTAATAGTGCTTTTAGAAGGGTCTGTAAAAATAGGAGAATATATCGACTCAAGAAAATGACCGGTTTCAATATTTTTCCGGAGTACAAACCCCCAATCAGTATGGTAAAGCCAGGTTTCATTTGCGAAATTTATCTCGATTTCTTGAAGAGCACTCGTCGTGTTATTAATTAGATTCTGTTTACAAAATGGTCTATCCGTTGCAACATCAGTGTCACCGTCGAGCTCTAAGCTACATTGACTCAAGTTTGGATAGAAATCCTCTTCATTGGTAACACCATCGCCATCATCATCTAGACCAGCACCGACGATTTCAACAAACTCACCTACAGAAAACCTTGTATTTTGTGAGTTGTAAATTAACCCTATTGTTAATTTATCACCGGTATTAGTATTTATTTGGTTACCTGTATTAGCATCATTAGAAAAACTGATCGACTTGTAAGATTCATCTACATTGTTACTACTGTTATTGTTACTAC
>Ga0105353_1000660_pt1 | contig 18944 bp, 15 predicted proteins | sample EN1Hudsemesocosm_2_FD_83657 | JGI IMG/M metagenome (GOLD analysis project Ga0105353, IMG submission 83657) | Methane-oxidizing microbial communities from mesocosms in the Hudson Canyon - EN10B Hudson Canyon | ecosystem: Environmental > Aquatic > Marine > Cold seeps | place: Hudson Canyon...
ACTTAAAGAAGATAATGAAGTAACGTTTAAGCGTTTATTTGGTGATGTGTTTGCGGATGCTTATGAGCGACGAATGCATTCTTTAAAAATGAGTCGAGCTCACACCTCAGGAAATAAACCTAGTAAATAATAAACCTAGCAATCGAGAATACGAAAATTGTGTAGCGTATGGATTTCTAGCTAGGTGCTATGCTGTTAATTGTAACAATGATGATTATAAATTAAAGGGTTAGACATGAAGGTATTACACACACTATTCAAACTTTCTATGGTATTTACTTTTATTAGCTTATTGGCCGGCTGTGCTTTTACCAGAGAAACGCTAGATTTAGCAACAGAGATTAGTATTGAATTTAATGTCTTCTCTATTGTGAATCCTGATTCTGATGGACGAAGCTCCCCAGTGGTACTCAATTTATTGTTTTTAAAAGATAATAGACAATTTGAACAAGAAGATTTTATTGCGCTTCTCGAATCTCCTGAAGATCGTTTGGGAAAAGATCTAATAAAGAAAATAAGGTTGAAGGAATTTATTCCTTCTGAAGACCGAGAAGTCTCTTACATACTGCCTGAAGGCGCTAATTATGTGGGTATTGTCGCTGAATTTATTCAGTATCAAGATGCTGTTGGCAAGTTAATATTGCCTGTAGTAGAGCATGCGTCTAATGAATTTATTGTGTCCGTCGATAAAGACACCGTCAGCATCGTAGATTAATAATAAGAGATTTAGCGCGAAGACTGCTAATTATTAGTAAGGAAAAGAAATGTCCACAAAGAGTAAAGTCGTTTGGTCTGAGGGAATGTTTCTTCGCCCTCAACACTTTCAGCAACAAGATCGCTACTTTGAGAGTTATGTCGAGGGGCGTTGTCGTACCCTACAATCTTATTTTTGGGGATTTGAAACCCTGGAAATTGACTCTCAATTATTGAAACTTGGTAAGATTTCGATTACACGATGCCAGGGTGTTTTTCCAGATGGCACACCTATTTCAGTACCCGATAGCAATGCTGCGCCTGATATTATTGATATTCCAGAAAATTTAGCAAATGTAACTATTTATCTTGGCTTACCCTTACGAAGAGCGGGTGCCGCTGAAGTACAGCTTGATAAAAATGATCAAAGCTTAACTCGATATAAAGCCATAGACAGTGAAGTATTTGATACTGTTTCAGGTTATGCCGGCGATGAGTCTATTCAGACTGGGCAGCTTCGCTTAAGATTGTTGTTAGAAAATGAAGACCATAGTGGCTATGCCTTATTGGGTATGCTTAAAGTTAAAGAACGTAAAGAAGATAAAACGATACTTCTGGACGATTCATATATACCGCCATTACTTGATGCACATCTCAATAACGTGACATCAGGCTTTTTAAATGAGTTGTCTGGCTTACTGCATCAGCGTGGTGAATCTTTAGCGGGACGATTAAAAGATAGTGGCCGGAGTGGTTCGGCTGAGATATCTGACTATTTGATGCTGCAATTGATCAACCGCATCGGTCCAATAACCGAGCATTTAAAACGAAGCCGACTGCTTCATCCTGTGGATTTGTATTTTCAACTGGTACAAATGGCGGGAGAGTTTTCGACATTTACCTCAATAGATAAAAGACCTCCTGAATTTTTAGCCTATAATCATGACAATCTAATGGCTACATTCGCCCCTGTTATACACTCTTTGCGACAGGGCTTAAGTGCAGTATTAGAACAATCAGCAACATCTTTAGAGTTGGTAGAGCGTAAATATGGTATTCGTGTTTCGCCTATTAATGATCGCAGCTTAATTGATGGTGCATCGTTTGTACTTGCGGTTAAAGCTAGTTTACCCCTAGAGCAGCTGCGCGCTTCTTTCCCGAGTCAAGTGAAAGTCGCTCCGGTCGAGAGGATTCGGGACTTAGTGAATGCACAACTACCGGGAATCGCGATGCAATCATTGCCTGTCGCACCTAGACAAATTCCTTATCATTCCGGTTATGTGTACTTTCAATTAGATAAAACAAATGAGTTCTGGGGTGAGTTACGTCAATCAGGCGGTTTTGCTTTACACCTCGGAGGCGATTTTCCAGGTTTAGACATTGAGTTCTGGGCAATTAGGGATTAACGGTATGAAAAATGGTGACTGTAAGCGTTACAAGAGGGAAGTCTGATGGGGGTAAATGATGGCGATAAAACGGTTATTATCCCAACACCGGGGCGTAAATCCTCGACGGCAGGCGTCACTAATCATTCTAGTCCTCCGACATCAGAATTTGCACAAGGGGCGAGCGCCACTCAGCATAGAGCCGGCTCGGCGAAAAGTGCGGGATACAATGCCACTGAGCTTAATATTAAGCGAAGCTTAAATAAACTGGTGGGAGCTGCGATCGAACTGACAGCCTTGATTGGTGAGTTGCGTCATACTGTAGAGCATGCTGATCCTAGCAAGCTTCGAAATACCATCATCGACCAGATAAGAAAATTTGAAGCAGATGCTAATGACGCAGGCCAAGTTTCAGAGGTTGTTTTATCGGCGAGATATGTACTCTGCGCAGCATTGGATGAGTCGGTATTGAATACGCCCTGGGGTCCTGAATGTGGTTGGGCTCAGCATTCATTATTGAGTACCTTCCATAATGAAACTTCTGGCGGTGAAAAAGTATTTTTAATACTGGATCGTTTATTACAAACCCCTGCTCAGTATATCGATATATTGGAACTAATTTATCTCTGCTTAGCGCAGGGTTTTTCTGGTAAGTATCAGATCGACCCACGGGGCCATTTGCAATTAGAGCAAGTGAAGGAGAATCTTTATCGCGCAATCGAAATGCATCGAGGCGCACATGAAAGAGCGTTGTCGCCAAGATGGAAAAGTACCGAAATAAATAATAAAAAAGTAAGCGACCTGGTGCCACTATGGGTGGTATTTACGATTGCACTTTCTTTGCTCGTCTTATGTTATTCAGGGTTTCGATTTTGGCTTGATCATACCACGACACCTATTGCTAACGAGTTAGATGTTATGACGGTGGAGTATATCAAAGAGACGAAGTTGCCTTGAGCTTTCGGTTTACTCTAAATTTACTGTCGTAAAATTGAATACCTTTACTAATTGTTATATAAAAATATAGCCTTAAAAACTAAGGAGATTTTCATGAAGCGAATCCTCGCTTTATTCTTGGACCCACTATTTCTAGGTCTATTTGCATTAGTCGTTCTAAGCTTAGCTGTTTGGTTTGGCGGTGAATATATCCACATCGGTGATTCTACTGAGCCCTTGTCAGCCATTACTCGGCTAATTATTATCATGGTCTTTGTATTGCTTTGGGGCGCAAATAATATGCGTGTCCAGGTTAAAAAGTCGAAGCAGAATGAAAAAATGCTCGACGATATTGGTGGCACCGCCAATAAAGGCTTAAACAGTAACGGACCTAAGACGTCGAAGACTAATGCGAGTAGTGATGAAGAAAAAGTACTGTACAGTCGTTTTAAAGAAGCGACAGATACCTTAAAACTACATAAGTTTGGTGGCAAAAAACGTCGTACAATTTATGAGCTACCCTGGTATTTAATGATAGGGCCACCTGGCGCAGGTAAAACCACGGTACTGGCTAATTCTGGACTGCAATTCCCCTTAAAAGACAAATTTGGGCTTCAGGGGGTCGGTGGTGTAGGTGGCACACGAAATTGTGATTGGTGGTTTACTGATGATGCCGTTCTTATTGATACAGCTGGGCGCTACACCAGCCAAGACAGCCATGCTGAAAATGACAGGGGAGCATGGATTAGTTTTCTTGCTCTACTGAAAAAACATCGACCCAGAAGAGCGATTAATGGGGCGATTGTGGCGGTGAGTCTACAAGAATTAATGATGTCGAGTAGTGACGAGCGTCAACGGCACGCTGAGACTATCCGAACACGAATTCAAGAACTGATGTCAGATTTAAATATTCGTTTTCCTGTCTATTTTTTAGTCACCAAGTGCGACCTAATGGCGGGGTTTAATGAGTTTTTCGAAAACTTGGATCAAACAGACCGAGAGCAAGTTTGGGGGCTGACGTTTCCAATGGCAGATTCCTCGAATCAACCCTATAGTGAGTTCTTTGAAACTGAATTTGATTCTTTGGTCAAACGAATTAATGACCGTTTACTCTCGCGACTACACGGTGAAAGAGACCCATATCGTCGCGCAAAAATTCAAGCTTTTCCTAATCAATTTGAAAGTATGCGCTCGATTCTTAATACCTTTGTCGGTAGTGTTTTTGGCGATAATCAATACCAAAGCCAAGCTTTATTAAGAGGGGTATACTTCACAAGCGGCACCCAGGAAGGCACGCCGATAGATCGAATACTCACCTCCTTATCGACAAATTATGGTGTTCAGGGTCAAGCATCAGTTTCACCTCCAGGCCAAGGTAAAAGCTTCTTTATTCAACGCCTTTTGAAGGATGTGATTTTTCCTGAAGCTAACCTTGTTGGTATCAATACCAAATACGAAGGCAAATTGAGGTGGCTTCGACGCTTATCTATGTTTGGTACACTGTTGCTCGTCTTAGGGACAGCTGTAGCTTGGACGAGTAGTTTGAGCAAAAATGAAGCTTTGATGGAAGAGGTGTCTTTACTCATCAGCCAACATCGAGAATCATTGGCGTCAAAATCTCAAACGGGGAATCGCTTTGAAAGGGCTATATCCATTATAGAACCCTTAAATCAAGCAAAAGCGGTATATGATCAGGTTAATTTACCTTGGATTTCGGGTTTAGGCTTATACGATGAAAGCGTTCAAGAGTCAGTTCATGCAACCTATAATGCCTCATTAAAAGCCCATTTTAACCCGGTGCTGACAAAACGTTTAGAGTCATATTTATCCTCAAGTGTTGATAATGATCAGCTCTATGATGCTTTACGCGTATATTTGATGCTAGCTGATACCTCAAAGTTACAAAACAGCGAAGTATTTACCTGGTTTGAAAATGATTGGGCAGGGTCGTTAAAAAATCAAGCAGCTAAACAAAAGCAATTAATGACATATCTCAAAGACACTGTTGATAATGGCATACCCGCCTTTAAACGTAATGAAGCTATTGTGCAGACAAGTCGCTTACAATTACAAAAAATACCTATAGAACAACGAATTTATAAACAGATTGAGCGTGCGCCTGAATTTAGAGTGCAAAGCGATTTTGCTCAAGCTGTAGGTGGCGAGCTGTTGCGTACTTTTATTATTAATACCTCAGACAAAACTTTGCTTGTTCCGTTTATGTTCACCAAGGCCGGTTATGATCAAATGGATCTAAGTAAAGACTCTCCCTTGATTCGGAAATATTCTACTGAACAATGGATTTTGGGTACGACTAATTCTGAAGACTTTAGTGATAAAGATATCGAAGTTATCGCGGAAAAAGTTAAAGCCATTTATTTATTTAAGTACTCAGAAAAATGGAAGGATTTGCTTGAAAGATTGAGCATTCGTACTATTGCGAATTCAAGCCAAGCTAGAGACGTTTTAGCTAAAGTTTCTGACCGTTCAATTTCGCCATTGCTGAGTATTTTGACAAGCTTGACTAATGAAACCTCTCTTACGCCTGAAGTAAATCTATTCCAGGGTAAAAAAGGGGTTCTGGCAGAAGCTTCTTCTGCCTTGGGAGCGAAGGCATTGCCTCCTACTGTTGTTGATATCGCATTTAAAAATGAGCATGATCTTGTTCGTAAAAAAGGTATTGATGAGGTGTTAGGGAGTATTAATTCGCTTTATGAAAAACTAGAAGGTTTTTCTTTTGCGCCTATTCCAAATGAAGCCACCTTGAAATATGCCCGTGAGCGCTTTATTGGCACGAGTTCAGATCCAATACGAAAATTGCTCACGCAAGCCTCGAAATTGCCTCAACCCGTCAGGCGTTGGGTTGAAGAGTTAGCTGACCAAGCATGGAAAACAGTTTTAATTGATAGTAAACAGCACTTGAATACGCTTTGGAAAGCAACCGTTTATCAAAATTATAACAGCAGAATAGAGTCAAGATATCCATTCACAAAAGCGGGTGGACCAGAAGTGGCTATGTTGGATTTTGCTGAATACTTTAAGCCAGAAGGCATTGAGGATAGCTTCGTTCAAGAGCAGCTTATGCCTTTTATTAATAAAGGTAAGCACTGGAAAGAAAGAAGTATTAATGGTAGGCAGTTGGGGATTAATAAACAATCTCTAGCGCAACTCAAAAAAGCTCAGACTATTCGAGATGTTTTTTTTAGGAAGAATAAAACGGCTGCCAGCTTCGACTATAAACTGAAACCTTATCGTATGGACTCTACCGTTAGGCGATTTGAACTGACGTTAGGAGACGAACGTATCCGTTATTCTCATGGGCCTAAATTATCTAAATCTTTAAGCTGGCCTGGCAATACCGGTGAGGGCGTTCGTTTGCTTTTTGAAGATATCAATGAGACTAAACACAATATCCGATATTCAGGCGATTGGGCATTCTTCAGGGCTTTGGATGCGGCTAAGGTGAAACAATCAAGCGGTTCAAATATCTATAAACTTACGTTTGATGTGAGTGGTCGAAAAGCTGAATATGAGTTAAGCGCCACCCGTACATTGAATCCATTTTCGCCAGGCTGGTTGAGTCAGTACAAATGCCCGAAACTATTATGATAACAGACGGCTTATAGCATGAGACAACAGAATAGTGTCGGTATCTATGGGAAAATTCCTACTCACGGCGATTTTTTAAATCAAAATTTGCCAAGAGATTTTTTAGATGGGTGGGATCATTGGTTACAGCAATCTATGCTTGCGAGTCAAGAAGCATTGGGTGACGCTTGGTTGTCACACTTTTTAATCAGTCCTGTATGGCGTTTTGTACTTCCTAGTGGCTGTATTAATAATCAGTCTTGGGCAGGTATTATGCTGCCTAGTGTGGATAGAGTAGGGCGGTATTTTCCCTTAACCCTTAGCGCGCCAATTTCCAACAATGTTGGCGTATTTGAATATATAGCAAATGCGGAACATTGGTTTCAATGGCTTGAGGATGTTGCCATGATGACCCTCGAGCAAAGTCTTGATGTCGATGCGCTTATGCAAGCATTGATGAAAGATACAACGGTTATGGAGTTTGTATCAGAACAGGTATTGCCACTTGCACCCAAAAGACAGCTTCAACATGCCGTTCCACTAAGGGCTTTAGGCGCTTCTTCGGGGCGCTCACTTGTTAATGTGATGCCAATGTTATGTGACGCATTGCTCAAACCCCAAGAATCTAATTTTAGTTTGTGGTGGACCAAAGGCGGAGAATATGTCGAATCAGCACTTTTATTGTCCGACCAACTACCTAGACCAAGCAGTTTTACAGCGATGCTAAATGGTGATTGGCATAATTGGCATTGGCCCAATTTACTCCAAGTAAAAGATAGCTAAAGGAATATATTTTAATCATGAGTAGAGTCTTTTCATTTACATCTGTTGAGAAAACACATCAAGGAAATGTACGTACATTGAATGAAGATTCAATGTTGAGTCGACCTGATGCTGGGCTTTGGGTTGTCGCTGATGGTATGGGCGGGCATGAGGCTGGCGAAGTGGCTAGTCAAATGATTGTGGCTGACCTGGAACCGTTGCCTCGTCGAGCTTATACATCTGATTTTGTAGACGATGTTGAAGATACTCTGCTGTTAGTTAATCAAAAACTTAGACTGCATAGTATAGAAAATCTAAATGGTTTAACGGTAGGTTCAACCGTTGCTTGTCTTATTCTTAGAGAAGCAATTGGTGTTGTATTGTGGGCTGGTGACTCTAGATTATATCGTTTAAGGGACGGTCAGTTAGTGCAATTAACCAAAGACCATAGTGAAGTGCAGGCTCAGATTGATAGTGGTTTATTAACGCCCGAACAAGCTGAGAATAGCGCCATAAAAAATATGTTGTCTCGCGCGATTGGTGCATTTGACGAGTTGGATGTGGATGTCAATGCATTTCCAATCAACAGCGATGACCTATTTTTACTTTGTTCAGATGGTTTATATAACGAACTTTCTGCTAAAGAACTTCAGCAAATGCTTAGTTATAGTAAGTTGAGCAAAATATCCGATAAACTAATGAGCGAATGTCTAAGCAAAGAAGCCAAGGACAATGTCTCATTTATTGTAGTGAAGGCTAGCTGATGAAGATTTTTTTAAATGAACGAATCAGTATGCTGAGTGAAACTTTTCATAGAGGTGACTTATCTTTAACTGATTATAGAGAACAGCGCCGAAAAGAGCTTGAAGCTTTGAATCAGACGTCTGATCAGCCTTTGAAGAACACTAACGGCCATTCAAAAGTTATAATTAAACGCGTGTTGGTGGGAACGCTTGTTGCTATTTCTTTGATATTTACCACTGTGATGTTGGCGAAATTCCTTTTATAGAATAAGCGTTCTCATTTAGTTCAGGCAACGCTTATGCCTAAACGATGCTAAAAACGAGCATTAGAAAGAAAGCTCCCAGCGACCACCATAAGAATAGGTATATAAACTGAGGTTATCTAGGCCTTGCACCGTTTCCATATCGACATAAGCCGAGAGCCCGTGTGGGAACACGGCGGAAAGGCCGGCACCAAAGACATACCAAAAACTGTCTATTTTGTCGGCTGTAATAGAGAAGTTGCTGTTTGTCGGATCAAGTGCAAAGCGGCCATTAATAGCACTGCGTGAATCATTGAATTCATTTTTAATTTCAAAACGTGAATTAGGCAAGAGTACACCCCAAGTGTAGCTAAGCGCATATTGCGCTTGACCTCCTATTGTAAAAAGCTGTGAGCTAATGCTTTGGTCATCAAATATCACTTCAAAACCGCCACCATTGGTTTCGGTGTAGCTGTCTATTTCGCCTTCGATGATATCCAGTTTTGCATAGGGGCCGTAAGATAATGCACCTTGACTCATATCATAACCGGCGTTGAATTGAAGAATAAACTGGTCAGTATCGGTATTGCCTTTCGCGAGAGTATCTAAAGTACCGGGAATTACAATTCTTCTTGAGGTATCTATTTCACCAAAAGCATAACCGAAAGTCGTGCTTAAGAAATAATTATCATCGTAATATGAACCATATAGAAATAAGTTATTAATACTATTGTCCATATCATCCCCAGTGGAATCAAACTCTATGCTGCTGGCGCTATAACCATAAGCGGCACCGATGACAAGTTTTTCACTGTAGCGATAATCCATGCCGAGGGTGTAGTTATCGGAATCCAGTTCGTAGCCTCTTTCGCTTGAGTTGGAATCTTTATCCCCTAGGGTGATCGAGCCATTTATAAAGACCCCAAATGGTGTATATACTTTCTCTTTGGCTTCAGTGCCTGCACTGCCACCCGTGAGAGACCCGTTTTGTATCTCATCTGAAGTAGACATGCTTGCGTAAACTGCATGTAACCATTCACCATTTAAAGTTTCACCATAGTTATTGATCGTAAGACCGCGAACATTGATACCACTTGACTCATTGCGTAGTTGAGCTATGCGTGAGCTGATATTTGTACTTTGATCACGGGTCATGCTCACTGTTGATGTGAAACCGGCTGTTACTTGGTCGGCTGACAAGGTAACTAGGGCTTCAGATTTATCAGCATCTGATAGGCTTAATAAGGCCGCGCAGTTAGTTGAAAGGCTACCATCGGAGGAGTTGTTACATAGGCTGGTTACGGCATCTTCAAGCGCTTGTTCTTCGGCTGTGGGTTCAGGAGCGGGTGTTACAATAATAGTAACCGTGGCGTCATCTGCTTCTGGAATACTATCTGGCTCCTGAAAGAACGCCCCGTAGATAAACGTATCGGTACCAATGAAATCTGTATTTGGTGTATAGGTGACGATATTACCATTTAAAGATAAGGTGCCATTCTCAGGTGAATTAGGGGTGAATAACACTTCATTTGAACTGCAGGGGCTGCTGAATTGCTGTGAATCTAAGCAAACGGCTGTATCTGGACTTATTGCGGCAGAGCTGCCATCGGCTAAAGTATCATTACTTAAAACAGCAATCGTGATAGCGGTGTTAATCGCAGTCGTAACTGAGTCAGGGTTAGCTGTCACAGCCAAGGTAGTCGTAGAAAAAATACTGCCCAATAATACGCTGAATATAAGTACCAATAAACGGCTAAAGATCTGTTTGTCTTGGTCTGCTATAAACAATTGAGGATTTTGCGAACCCGATGTGAACTTGCTCATTTTTGTTGCCTGGCATGAAATGATTTAGGGGGCTTAGTCTGCTTTTATAAGGGGGTGATTGTATCGGTTTGATGAGTACTGTCAACTTGATCGCTTTGTTCTGACTCGTAGTGCCTGTACTGAACATATTTCAAATATTGTGGTTGCATAATCTTGCTTATTTTTAGGTTTTTTTGGCGGCAGTTTGATAAAAACAGGGTTGGCCTTCTGATAATTACTATGATTAGTGAAACAGATCGCTGTTTAGCAAAATTATAGTGTGACCATCTATGCATTCATTATATCTAGATATAACACGTCACTTGGATTTTGCTAGGCTATGAATATTGACTGTAAGTGCTGTTGTGACCAACTTGCATTATAACTACAGCGCATATCAAATTTAGTCGTTTAGGTTCAGTTAAGGGTAGGGCTGGTTATATTTTAGCTTGCCTTCTACTAACTCCCTGAATAAACAACGAGCCACAAGGGGACGTGCATCAAAATCTTATTAAATACTCTCACCATTATATTGATAAACCTGATCCTTCATAGCTCAAACTCTGTGTTAGCAGGCGAGAGTATGACGTACTTTTCTTCAGCAACCAGTAATTTTACTAATTTGGATAAATCTTCATATGAGTATCAGGTAAACGATGCGGCAGGGTATGGTGAAAGTTTTTATTTTAGTGCTTTTGATGATGAGGGAAATATCGTTACTGCGTTGGTTAGCATGACCAATTACAACCCGTTTAATAAAGGCATGGGCTCTTTTGACCTGCACTGGGTGGAAGATGGAAAGGTGCGGGTAGTTCACGAAGAGTTCAATGCTGATGAAATTAAGCAGGGTAATAATCAAGGCACAATGTTTGGGAAATTTAGTTACATCAATCCAGGTATTTCCAATACTAAAATATATTATCGCGGTGAAGATACCGATGGTAACGCTGTTGAGATAACCATTAATATGGAACATACCGAGCCCGGAGTTCAATCTGGCGATAGTAATTTATATTTTGGTAAAGGGCAGACAGATTACTGGGGGCTTAAAATACTTTCTCCAAGTGGTAAGGCTACGGCAAGACTGAAAACCAAAGACGGCAAGACCAGTACGTTGCGGCTAAAGGCCTATCTTGACCATGGCAAAGCCACCGCCAAAGTACCTGACTTTTCTGATCACTGGTATCGACTCCATTTTGTTTCAGATAAGTGGACGATCGGTATGCATGAAATCACAACTGAAAGTGAGTTTGGTGATCGAAAGCCACAAATTTTATATGTTGGTAAAAATCAACAGCCTCTTGGGTTATTTTCTGATTGGGAATATATAGAAGATGGATTTAAAGCACACCCTACTTCCCCCTACGCAACGCCCACTGGCTGGACAATAAAACTTCAACGGGATGACCTGAAAATTACGGGCACAGTTAAGGTTAAAAAAGAAGTGATGGCGATCGATGTTCTGGGGTCTGTGAGTTGGGCTGTGCGTATGCTGGTGAAAGCTTTTTATTCCAATGCCTGGCAGCACTATTTGTTAGTCGAGGTTGAGTTGGATATTGAACAGGATGGCGTCATTGAAAAGGTAAAAGGGCTAGGATTGGCAACAGCTGAATATTATTGATACGACTTGTTCCTAGGGCAACAATGCCGCTATTTCTACAGTTAATAGTAACCTTAAATTTTAAAACACTTTATAATAGGCATTTAAGCGCTAATTTTTGTGGACGATGGTAATGAGTGAACAAAAGATAATCCCTACTGTACAAATTGGAAGTGGTGTTAAATTTGTGAATGATAAGGGGGTTACAGCCATCAAAAACGGCATAAAAGCCAGTCATCAGTTAGCAGATAGGCCTCGACAAGCTAAGCCCAAGTGGTTACGTATGAAGCTTAATCGAGGTAAGGACTATGAAAATGTACAATCTATTGTGCATGAACATCGTTTGAGCACTGTCTGTGAAGAAGCCATGTGTCCAAATATTAGTGAATGCTGGAGTGCGGGTACTGCGACAATCATGTTAATGGGCGAAACCTGCACGCGAGCTTGTCGTTTCTGTGCAGTGAATACAGGTAATCCAAAGGGATGGTTGGATCTGGAGGAACCCAAAAATACGGCTGAATCTGTGAAGTTAATGGGGCTTAAATATCTCGTGTTAACCTCTGTAAATCGGGATGATTTGCCCGATGGTGGTGCGGGTCATTATGCCTCGGTGGTTAGGCACGTAAAAGAGGTAAACCCTCAAACCGCTGTAGAAGTGTTAACGCCTGATTTCCAAGGCGTCACTGACGATGTAAAAGTTGTCGTTGATAGCGGTATTGCAGTATTTGCCCAGAATGTTGAAACGGTAAAACGTCTAACGCACCCGGTACGAGACCCACGATCAAGCTATGAGCAAACGCTTGATGTATTAGCGTTTTCTAAACAACATAAGCCAGATGTGCTCACTAAAACTAGTTTAATGCTAGGTTTAGGGGAGACTGAAGACGAGATTATCGAAACAATGGATGATCTGCGTGCTATTAAGGTCGATATTCTGACATTGGGTCAATACTTACAACCTACAGAAAACCATTTAGCGATAGAGCGTTATGTCTCGCCTGAAGAATTTGAAAAGTATAGAGGCTGGGGCTTGGCTAAAGGTTTTCTGGAAGTCGTAGCTGGTCCGTTCGTACGTTCTAGTTATCGTGCTGAACAGGTATTACAGAAGAATAATGTAGGCTTGGATTAAAACCTCTCATAAAATGTAGCATCATAAAAAGGGCTAAACCACTAGCCCTTTTATCTACTTGCACTTATCTACAATCTAACATTATTTAGAACTTGAACTATTAAGTTCTTCAGTACTCACAAATTTCATTGAGGTTGAGTTAACGCAATGGCGGGTATTTTTCTCTGTGAGCTTTTCACCTTCAAATACATGACCTAAATGACCACCGCAATTTGTACAGAGAATTTCTGTGCGTCGTCCGTCGGCATCAACTTCATGTTTAATCGCCCCACCAATTTCATCATCAAAGCTTGGCCAGCCACAATGCGAAGGAAATTTATCTTCCGACCGGTATAAGGGGGAATTGCACTGTTTGCATAGATAAGTGCCTCCTTCAAAAAAATCATCGTACTGTCCTGTAAAAGGGCGTTCAGTGCCTTTTTCAAGAAGGATATATTGTTCTTCTGGCGTTAGTTGATTGTATTTAGCCATGCTTACTCCTTTGATGTTAAACGCAAGGTTGTTAAACACAAGCAGTGGTTACCTTATAAAGCTCTGTGTACTTCATTTTATAGTCGAATAATGTAGTCGCTGCAAGCCTGATTTTTAACCTAAACAAGAACAGTGGGTCTATGTTGCTTACTGCTAACGAGAAAAAAATCGTATTGTTTACCTACGAAGATTTACCTACGAAGATTTACCTACGACAATTTACCCAAGATAATCCGTTTGATCCATGCGGGTAACTTTTTTAAACTGAGAAAATCACTAGTGGCTTGAAAGCCAATCAGCGCTAACATGCAAAAGAGGTTTTACCTTGAGGGCTGATGCAAAAAGTCACCACACCCTTACAGAGCAGATTTATGTCGTCAGGTAAGGGGATAGGTTTTTGGTCGGCTGTGCGCAGTAATTTTCGTTTTAGATCTATAATTTTTACGGTCAGCTCACCGTTCAATGACGCCACAATGGTCGACATATTTGTGGGTTTAAGTGCTCTGTCAATGATTAAGAGTGAGCCATCCATAATACCCCGTTCAACCATTGATTCACCTTGGGCTTTTGCCAGAAAAGTGGCCGAAGGGTGCTTACTTAACAGTGCATCCATATTGGGTGAATTCTCAAAATAATCATGACCCGGGCTAGGAAAGCCGCAAGCAAGACGATTCTGTAGTATCTCTAAAACATTATCAGAAGGGCGAATCACTGTATGTAGTAGACATAATGGTTTTATTTTCATAGTTGTTTTATCACCTTAATGGCATTTCGCTGTATGTATGAACAGTAATTATAGTATTAAAATTCGGGCATGAATGTCAATTAAGATCTCGCCGTATTTAGCGTATTTTTTTCTTAAAAAGCCTAACTATGATTGTCTTAGCTTAGTATTCATCACGTAAGCGTCACGAATTCTATTTTTTGTATAACATTTAACTCAATCGCTTATAACTGTTCAGAGTAAAGGTTATAGTGGCTTTTTATCTCAATTACGCATCATTGAGTTGATGTAATGTCATAGGTCTGTCGATATGGTGTCTAATAGGCTTTTCCTCCCCTTAATAGCGCTGTTTATTTTCGTGTATACGGGGGCCGTTTTTGCGAATAACACCCTGAAGTTTTCCGAGATTGTCATTGTCGGAAATGAACGCACAAGCACAGACGTTTTACTTAAAGAGTTAGGCTTCACAACTAAGCAACAAGTATCTACTGAGCAGCTAGAACAGGGTGTGCAGAATATCAGAAGTACGCAACTGTTTTCGGCCGTTAGCTTCCAGCTGTTCGAGAAGGCGGACGATAGCGGTCTGGTGATTACGGTGGTCGAGAAATGGACTACAATTCCAATTGTTAAATTATCCTCTGGCGGTGGGGTTAATCAATTGGCATTGGGCGTGTACGACCCCAATTTATTCGGAAACTATATCGAGGCCGGTTTTCAGTATGAACGATTGGGGGATACCAATTCGGGTGTTGCCTGGTTTAAAGATCCGAGGTTATTTAACTCGCGTGACGGTCTGTCCATTCAGCTCTGGAAAACAGCGAGACTGCGTACTAAGTTTGAACAAAACCATGATGCGCCTATCGAAAAAACTGGTTTTCTTCACTCACGGGACAAGCTTTTTTTCGGCTACAGTCACGAGTTTTTGAATGCTTTTAATACTGAGTTTTACTACGAATACAATGATGATTCTTTTTCGGATGAGTTAGTCTCAGATAAAATTAAAGCGCTTATTGCTGTTAATGGTTTGCCGATAGATACCACTGTGCACTTTCTGGGTTCGAAGGTAAGTCTAGGGCAGATTGTAACGGGGAGTCAAACGAAAGACGGCTCGAAAATAGATTTATCTTACCGCTATGGGTTTACGTCGACTAAAGGCGTCAAGGATTTTTGGGAGGTCAATCTCGATGTTCAAACTTTTGTAGCACCAACGCCAACAGCTAATTGGGCGCATCGATTTATGGCGGGTTATACCGGTACGAGTGTACTTCAGTATTGGCACTATCTAGGCGGTCTTGATCGAATTAGAGGCTTTGCTAATGATCGCTTTGCAGGTCGCTATTACTGGCTGTCAAATCTAGAATATCGACGAATCCTAGTGGAACGGGATGCGTATGTCGTGCAAGGAGTAGGTTTTTTGGATGCGGCCACGACGGCTGAGACTTTTAATGCGCTTGATCGTGTCGTGGGGGCGAGTGTTGGTTTTGGGGCACGATTGATATTGCCAAAAATCTACCGCTTCGTAATCAGGCTTGATGTGGCCGCACCAATTAAAAAAGAAGATGACCACTACATAAGTTTTGGTTTACAGCAGTTCTTTTAATTCAACATCCGATCTTTAAGTTCGCCACCTGTTAAATAAGAAGTATAGACTCGTTTTTCCCTTCTCTCTAAACACTTTGAGCAGCTCAATTTGTGTCTCGGCAGTATTCGCCAGGCAGTTCCAACTCTATCGTTGTATGAGCCAGTTTGTAAGGTTGTAAGCTAGCGGAAATTTTCCGCTTTAGTGCAATGATATCTTTAGCGTCTAACATGGCAGATAAGGTTAAATGAACTGTTAAGACATGATGCTCACCGTCAAGTGACCAAAAGTGCAGGTGGTGTAAATTATTCACCTCCTGGAACGCGAGCAAGGCTTGTTCGACTTCCTTTTGAACATGTTCATCAGGTGTCGCTTGTAGGAAGAGTTTGAGTGTTTCGCGTATATTTTTGACCACGTTGAATAAGATAAACAGCGTAAAGCTGATGGAAAGTAGAGGGTCTAGAATAGGTAAATCAACAAACATCAAGACGATCGATACAATTAACACCGCTACCCAGCCTAGAACATCTTCGATCAGGTGCCAGTTCAGTACTCGTTCATTCAGTGTTTCTCCGCTGCTTAACTTGTATGCAGCGTAACCATTAACCACAACCCCTAGAATAGCCAGTGCCAGCATGCCTTCTGCTTGGGGCATTTGTGGATCAGTTAAACGAGGGATCGCTTCAAATAAAATCCAAATGGAACCAGCAATGAGCACAAAGCCATTGATCAGCGCGCCAAATAAAGAAAATCGCTTGTAGCCATAGGTAAATTTTTGGTCGGTTTGTCTGTTCCCCAGTTTGCTCAGTATCCATGCGATACCGATCGATAAACTATCCCCTAGGTCATGCACGGCATCTGCCATAATGGCGGTACTGTTGGTGAGCATGCCGCCTACAAACTCAATGATGGTGAAGCATAGATTCAGCAAGAATACCCAACCAATTCTATTACTTGAGAGGTTGTGTGAATGATTGTGGCCGTGCTTATGGCTATGTTTATTTGTTTGATTTGGGCTATGCATATCGCGACCTCTATCGTGTTCTAGCAATTTTATTTGAATGAGTATAAAGCTTCCAGTTACTGGAAGATCAAGTGAAAATTGTAAATAGGCCGATAAATTATGTTGCAACGACATTATCTACTCTTTAGTTTATAAGTAAGGCTGGGAACTAAAACGATGGTCAGCGCTTAGCTTAATTTTCGGTACGCTTAATTAAAGGAATGGGGGCATAAAATGACAAGTTATATCACTCGGCATATATTGTATTTAGTGTGTTTTTTCCCCGTACACGTTTTTGGTGAGCTTGTCTTAAAAGGAAACTCAGAAGGAATGGCTTATCAGGTAGAGAAAATTGCCGATGGATTGGGTACTCCATGGGCAATGGCATTTTTGACCGATAGTAAAATACTTATCACAGAGCGTGAGGGGAAACTTAAACTGCTAGATCTTCATACTAGAAAACTGCAAAACGTTGATGGCATTCCTCCTGTTTTTGCACAAGGCCAAGGCGGGCTTCTAGATGTGGCATTAGCGCTGGGTTATAGAGAAGGCGCTTGGATTTATTTTACCTATAGTAAGCCTATTAATAACTTGAGTGCGACTACTTTGGCTCGGGCCAAATACTATGACGGCGCCTTGGTAAATTGGCATGATTTGCTAGTAACGAAATCGACGACAGAGACTAGTCGGCACTATGGTAGTCGTATCGCATTCGACGGGAAAGGCCACTTATTCTTTTCCATCGGTGATCGCGGTAAGCGCCCGAATGGACAAAATCTATCCACCCATGCTGGCAGTATATTACGACTAAATCTTGATGGCAGTGTGCCGAAAGATAATCCTTTTATTGGGCGTCTGGAAGCACTGCCTGAAATATGGAGTTATGGCCATAGAAACCCTCAAGGCTTAAGTTACGATTATAAAAAACAGCGCCTTTGGGCAATCGAACATGGGCCAAGAGGGGGGGATGAGCTAAACCTTATTTATTCAGGAAAAAACTATGGTTGGCCCATAATCTCTTATGGTAAAGAGTACTGGGGGCCTTTTAGTGTGGGTGAAGCAACATCAAAGTCGGGAATGGAGCAGCCTGTAAAATACTATGTGCCGTCAATCGCACCCGGTAGTTTATTGCTTTATACCGGCTCTGCTTTTCCTGCTTGGAAAGGTGACCTGTTTGCCGGGGCGCTAAAACTGACACACATTAATCGAATTACATTGAACAAAATAGGCGCAGCAGAAGGTGAAGAGCGTTTGTTAGAGAAACTGAATGAGAGAATAAGATCGCTGGTGCAAAGCCCGGAAGGGTGGGTATATATTTCTACCGACAGCGGTAAGATCTTGCGTATAACGCCAAGTCGTTGATTGACCGCCCTTTTCTTATAGATAAGAGGTTTTATACGATATAGTTTAACAAATAATGAGTTCAATGAACTAGGGTGCACATTTAACAATGAGACAAAATGGAGCAGTTAAATTAACATTATTTATTTAAAAATTACTTCTCGTTTTAAAGTGCAGCGCGTACTCTTACCCTTAAGGCTTTTTCTCTTAATGAATCATACTCACTAGTTCTAAACTGACGGTCATTTTATGCAAAATAGGCAAAACCTCTCCAGACGTAAATTTCTATATACTGGTTCAGGGGCAATGTTATCTGCGCTTAGTTTTTCAACATTGGGCGGAACCTCATTAAGTGCAATCGAGCAAGAAATGTCCTTACGTTTTTTGATTAAGCGTGGCACATCGTTTCACTTATCCGATAACGACAGGGTTAAATTAGAACGTGCCGTTTTGGATTTTCTTAAAACAAATTACGCCGGTATGTCATTACAATTTTGGGAACAGCCCTTCGAGCAAATTGATTTTGAAAAACGGCTTACGAATATTATTTATTGGATTAATAAAGCCGTTAAACATCACGAATCGCTTTTTCCTGTTGATCCTATTTGGGTGTTGTCGCAAATTAAAGCAGAATCACTTTTCTGTGAATTTGCGTTATCACCCGCCATGGCGGCAGGACTCTGTCAATTCATGCCTTACACTGCTCGACAAGGACATCAAATGATTGTCGCCGGGGACCTCCCGGAACATCATTTCGCGCCTTATAAAAAACCGGAGCTAGCCAATTCATTAATTAAATACAATGGACTCATTAAGGACAAAAGGAGCTATATACAAAATAACAAAAGTGCCAAATTTTTTACCTTAGAAAAGGCCCTAGATTTCTTAAGACAAGATAAACTCGCGCCTAAAGAAGCTCAAAAGCAAGTTGATTACTTGTCAGAA
>Ga0105353_1000676_pt1 | contig 18717 bp, 20 predicted proteins | sample EN1Hudsemesocosm_2_FD_83657 | JGI IMG/M metagenome (GOLD analysis project Ga0105353, IMG submission 83657) | Methane-oxidizing microbial communities from mesocosms in the Hudson Canyon - EN10B Hudson Canyon | ecosystem: Environmental > Aquatic > Marine > Cold seeps | place: Hudson Canyon...
ATCGCTCTCCAACGGTTTCTTTAGAACCTGAGGGTTATCGGTCTGCCACATCATTTTTTTAATAGAAATCCTATTCTAATAAAAAACGGGTATTAACAGTTACTTTGATCATACAAGGGCTGGAGAGAAACTAGCCCTTACCCGATTATGTGTTTTACGCAAATCATAGATAAGCGAAATCTTTTGCTTCAAGTGTTTACGACACACTACCACTGCATTGAAGGCTAAGAATAACCCAAATACTTTACGCATGGGCTATACCAAGGTTGTTATGAAAAGTGCCAGTGACAAACTCATCCCCTAACTTTAGCGACCGTTAGAACTTCACAGTTTTGAATATCTCTTCCAGCTCGGTTCCTTTGTAAAGAATATCCTTGGCAGTTCTACCATTGAGTTTCGATGTGGGGCCGTAGTACCGAACGACAAGGTAATAGCCACTGTCGAGTACAGGCATCCAGTAAGTCCCATCTTTTGGGTCTTTTTTACTGAATGTAAAGGACACGTTCCCATCCTTGTCAGGTTTGGTAGAATAATTCGGATAAGCTTGAATGTCGTTGTTGCCAATATCTGCAGGATTTAGCGGCAGAAAGGTATTAGCATCATAACGTGTAACCGACCAGAAAAGATCTACGCCGGGTACGTGAGGTAGAGTCATTACGAAGGGTCCGTTGGCACCTGCAAGTTTCTTTCCTGTGCGGTCCACTGGAATCACCTGATAATAGGCGTGATGCACTGGGAAGCCCAAATGTCCTATCAGTGTGCCGGCAGCTCTCACTTTATGACTACCACCAGCAGGATGATCAACAGGTTCAAAAGCGCCTGTATTACCACTCACGCCTCCTGACGCAAGGAACTGCTTTATATGTTCAAATGTTTCCTTGTGTACTGCTGGGGTATAATTTTTGGCAGACTTTGCCATGAGTTTTTTGGTTGATTTATATGGTTTGGAATTGTCAATGGTCCAATTGATCAACGCAAGAGGACCTTTAGGATTCGGTAAGTCAACTTTTCCCGAAAGCCCATACATCCGAGCTTCGTGACGGATGCCATTGGCCAATTTGTCTTCGTTGAATGCAAATGTTTGAGTGCGTATGAAGACAAATGGAAAGTTAGACGTCGTCTTTATGACCGTGCCTTCGGGCAACTTGCCTTTGTAATCTTCATGAACCAGAATAAATCTCTCGCCCTCTTTAGCGGTAAGTTTTTCGAAAATAGAATGGTGCTCTACATCAAAAATCTGGACGCTAGAATACCGTTCGTCTTTAGCAGGCGTATCAATAATAATGGGGCCAAACCGGACATCTGCTACCGCCTTAGAATAGAAATGATCCAGTGCAGGTGTTATAACGAAAGAACGGTAATCGGCAATTCGAGGGTGATCGAAAGTATTGAAACCAAATTCTTCTATATGACCTACTACTGCACCCATGTGGTGAACGATTTTGTACCCATAATACTGCCAGTCCGGCAAATCATTTTTTGATTGTGCTGAAGCAGTGCTGCTCCATACAGCCATTAATAGTAATACTGTAATTCCAGATAAATTTATTTTCTTCAATGTCATTTTTCTCAAACTCCTCTATTCATGATATTTCTATACATACTTGATCGACACATAACGACAAGCTCAATTGACGCTGGAATTAATAAGATATATTCCAACAAACAATTGAACTTGATAATAATAATTCTTTAAAAAAACGCGTGCCCAGCGGTCAATTGAAGCGCCTTGTTAGAAGACGGGCTTCACTATTGCTACTAACCTTTGCAGTCTTTTTCCTTATTAAATGCTCTTTACTGTAACAGAGAAAAATAGAAAATATTACGCTTAATTTGCATGGCTGTTATTTTAAAAATAAACACGCCACAACGCATCAATTACTCTGTTACCTCAAACTCGTATTTATAAATAACTAAAATTTGGCGATTTTCAACCAGAACCTTTTAGTTTTAAAACCAACAAAAAAAGACGAGAAAATAGGCTTTTGATTCCTTTTCAGAAACAGAGTTTTACCTATTTTTTAAGGCTTTTTATTCTTTCAAAATTTTCTAACCATTAAATAACTTGCTGCTTTCCATGTCAGAACTAAAAATTAGAATGTACCTTTTTCAACGAGATAAACTTGAAATTAGAAGAATAAAGGCAAGTTGATTGCCAAGTTATAATAGCTTGGCAATTGTCAGAGTTTACTTCCTTGACCTTGACCCTGCCTTCCCTTGTTACGTGCAAAACACAAGATCTTTATTCCCCTAACATTTAGTTTATTGATTTAAACTCTACTTTTTCAAAATAAAAATAAAATATATTATCTTTATTAACTATTGTAACCAGCCTCCAGCCATTCGCAGCTTCTTTATTTAACTGCTCTTCATTAATTAAAGCATCAGCTTGGAGTATTTTATATTTATACATTATAGGAAACCTATTGATTTTATTCGTTAAACTATTTCTTCATATATAACATATGCTAGCCCCCTAGCTAGGGTTTGCCAAAATCCCAATTGTTCATTTGTAACTTCAAATTGCTCTAAAGGCTCATTTTGGTCAGAGCCTTTTCTTGCCCAATATGAAATTGCTGAAAAATCGTCTTTATAGCTCCAATTTGAATGTGCTATAGCATTTCGGAATGCCCTAATAGGATTATTGACTAAATAATTACAACATTTCTTAGTAGTGCTTCCAGCGGTTAAATGTTGCTTAATAATCCTAAAACAACTTTCATTAAGATAAACGAAACAAATGTAATTGGTATTAATTATTTGCGCCCTTACTTCTGAAGGATGAAGTGTTCTGCTATGTGTGATATCCATATATGACTGAAAAGCACATAATTCTTCATACCGTAAATGTATGTCAACAGGTGTTGCGTCTCTAATTTCCTGTCTTATATCTTCTGATAAATTTTTTATTTCATTAGAGAATACAGTTGCAAGAATAGGAATATCTTCTTTTTTAATTTTCAATTCATTTTGAAAATGTTTTTCCCATTTTGCTAATTGCTCATTTAATGCTTCCATCAAAAATACTCACTATTTTAATTTTCCAATAGAGTAGAATTAGTTAAATCTTTTTCTGTATCAAAAATTATAAGCATCAACCCCAACCCCAGCTTTTATTCTTTTAGCTATTCTTTGTTTTCAACCAATATCTACTCAAATAACTCAGAATGGCTACCACACCTTTCAAGGCGCAACATATCTTCAGTTACTTCATAAATTAATAAGAAATTTGGTTGGATGTGGCATTCCCATTTTGGCTTCCAATTTCCTGATAAACAGTGTGGAAGATAATCCTCTGATAAAATACCGTGAGTTGCCAATGTTTCGATAGCGGATAATAATTTATCTGTATCTTGTCTTGGGTTCTTTTTTGCTTTTTTTAGGTCTTTCTTAAAGCGGTTTGTGATTAAAATTTCTCTCACATCACATATCTCGAAGTTCCTGAAGATCCACGGACTCAAGATTTTCTTCTTTAAAAGCATTAATCGTTTTCTGATTAGGAACTTTTAATTCAATAGGAAATTCCCCCCTAATAACAACCTGCTTTAAAAATAAACGCATTGCATCTGATGTTGACATGCCTATTGATGCAAGGATTTCTTCTGCTTGTCCTTTGACTTCTGGAGTAATTCGGCATCTAACAGTAGCTGAATTTGGTGTAGTCATAATTTTGTATCCATTTGATTGCTTACAAACAATATAGCACAAATGCGCTACAAAATAACGGGGTTTTAAATATTGAATAGAGAAATCTTTTTATTCTCAGTAATAAAGAAGGAAATCATGGTTTTTTTCCGCACTCAACTTTGCACACATCAAAACTCAGATCTGGCTCTATCTCCTAATTTCCACTGTGGACTTTGAAAAATCGGCATCCGATTTTTCCACATCAACGTTTGCATTCTCATAGGCTAATATTTTCCACGTCCGAGTTAGCTTTTACACATCAAATTTTGAGTCGCAGCACTCAGCTTCTGCTCTTTCAACAACAGGTTTCTTTTCCACTTTTTGTTCTCAAAAAAAGAAAATAACAAGCAATTTGCAAGTTTTCTATATATCATAAACTTCAAATTAAAAAAATGGTAACAATGTAGCATTTTTTTCATTTATCTAATCGTATAGCATGTAAATTATCATGTCATACAGAAATAGCATAAATACTAGGTTTGATTGATTTAAGCATTAATTCCATATGCTATATAAAGTCTATAGAGCTTAACCTTGTACCAGAGTAATGCAGTTAAAAAATTATTGTAAAATGTCAAAAATAACTTTTTGCCCTACATTAATCCTCTCTTTTTTAACTATGCCTGAATTAACTTCCAACATGTATGTTGCTTTGCTTGATGATGAATATATTTTACAAACAGCTTGTTTACAAGGTTTAAGGCCTTGAATAATTGAAACAATTTCTTTATTACTAGAGAAAAAAATAATATCTAGTGAAATTAAAGTGTTCTTCATCCAAACTCTTTGAATAGCTTCTTGTTCAAATACAAATAACATGCCTTTGTTTAGTGCTAAACTTGGCCTAAACATCAGTCCTTGTGCGCGTTGTTTTTCTGTTTTTGCTATTTCAAGCTGTAAATTTAGCTCTTGTGTTGGAAAGTAGATAGCTCCATTTTCCATTGGCTCTATTGAACGGTTATACCAAGTCCAGCCAGTCAATAAAATAAAGAAGAGTAAGCCAATATATGTTGTTCTTAAGCTGTTATTAAGCATAACTTACTTTATCTCTATTTGTTTATACTTAAATTCTCTATTTTTTATCACTAAGGCACAAATATCATCTTTATTAAGTTGTATATCAATTATATTCCAATCAGTTGCTGTTCCATATTTATCAGGAATGCTTAAAAACTGGGTTTGATTATTGGGATTAATAACGCATTGATCAAGTCCTAGTGCTATTCCTCTGCCTACAGCTTTTACAAAAGCTTCTTTTTTTACCCAGAAGGAATAAAACTGTATTGTTTTTTTCTCATCAGGTAAATTGAGCCATGAAACTTGTTCTACCTCAGAAAAACATTTTTTCACTAATCCCTGTAGATTCTTTCGTGGTTTATTTTGTTCTAAATCAATTCCCACTTCACTTATATTGCTCACGACAATAACAAACTTATTCGCGGTGTGAGATAAATTAAAAAATAGACTGGGGTGATCTATAAAGGGTTTACCATAATCTGTTGTTTTAATATTTATGTCTTCTGGCTCAATATTTAAATAAGAACTTAATGTTTTTCTTAATACACCACGGGTCTTGATATATTTTTTTTGTAATTCAGGGCGAATAAATGTCGCGACTTTTTGTTTTTCTTGTTCATTAAGTAATAAATAATAATTTCTCTCCTTTGCCTCATCTATTAAAATATCGCCATGCCATATATCAACAAAATTACTGTCCATTACTTAATGCTTTTCACTAACGCGAAGCCTTCGCCTCGCGGATCAGATGATGCGGTTAATTCTTGCGTATTTTTATTAAGTTGAACGCCTTGCATATTGCCATAGCGATATCTCACTTCTTTTAGCTTATGCCCTAATTGATTTAAGCCTTCTATTTCATCATTAGTCATGCCGCCTTTTTCATATTGAATATAATCAGGAATATATTGATGATGAAACCGAGGTAACCATACCCATGATTCAGGCCCTCGGCCTTCGGCAAAGTCTAATACGGCCAATAGAACCATAGAAATAATTCTACTCCCCCCTGGAGTACCTAATACAGCGACTCGGTTGTTGTCTTCTATAAAGGTGGGTGTCATGCTGGATAGCATGCGTTTTTCTGGCTCAATGGCATTTGCGGTTCCTCCGATTAAACCGTAGCCATTCATAACACCTGTTTTACTGACAAAATCATCCATTTCATCATTCAGAAGTACGCCTGTTCCTTTAGCTACAAAGCCTGAACCAAAAGGGAAGTTGACACTTAATGTTGCGGCTACTTTATTGCCATCTTTGTCAATAATAGAGAAATGGGTGGTATCGCTTCCACCTTTTTTAGGCAAAATATTGCCTGATAAATAACCGCTGGGTGTTGCTTTATCTAATCTAATGCTTGCTCTTAACCCAGCGGCATAATTTTTATTAATTAATTGTTTAGTAGGCACCTTAACAAAATCACTATCACCTAAATATAATGCGCGATCATGGTAGGCTCTGCGCATTGCTTCGCTGATAATATGTTTCCGTGTTATTTCATCAAGTTGTTCAAGGGGATAGTTTTCTAAAATATTTAAAGCTTCGATTAATACAATGCCTCCTGATGAGGGGAGAGCGGCGCTTGTTATTTTGACACCTTTATATTCACCGCGTATGGGTTCTCGTTCTATTATTTGGTATTGTTTTAAATCTTCGGCAGTCCATATTCCACCAGCCTGTTGTAATGCATTGATTAGTTGAGAAGCTACACGACCATCATAAAAACCAGCATGCCCAAATTGAGCTAACTGAGTCAGTGTATTGGCCAAATCGGTTTGTATTAATATTGATTTAGATTCAGGAACCTTTTTATTTTTAAGAAAAATATTAGATGTTTCTACATTGTTTTGCAGAACAGATAATCTAAATTTTAATAATTTTCTATGCCGTTCCCCAATAATAAAGCCTTGCTGTGCATATCGAATAGCAGGTTGTAATGTTTGAGCCAAAGGTAGCTTGCCGTATTTTTTAGACAAATGAACCAAAGCAGCAGGCAAACCTGGAATACCTGCTGATAGTGCACCATCTTTTGATAGATTCTTAATTGTTTCACCTTGAGGATTAAGAAACATATCTTTATGAGCGGCTAATGGCGCTTTTTCTCGGCCGTCAATCATTGTTTCAAAACCATCTTTGGCTCTATGAATTAACCAGAAACCCCCGCCGCCTAACCCTGAACCTGCTGGTTCGACTACTGCTAAAGCGGCACTAACAGCAACAGCGGCATCAAAAGCATTACCGCCTTGTTGTAAAATTTCAAACCCTGCATAGCTTGCCAAGGGGTGGGCACTAGCAATGGCGACTTTATTTTCTTTGGCAATACCATTTTGATTAATGAAAAAACTAAGAAAAATAATAACGAGGGTTGGTTTGTTTAAAATGCTCATACTTTGGGTTTCAGGCTATAAATGATACGATTTGAATCATATCACTCAAATACATTTCATAATGACAAAAAAACAATATACTTTAGGCTTTATCGGCATTGGTTTGATGGGAAAACCAATGACTTTACGATTACTTAATGCAGGTTTTAGCGTTAATGTCTGGAATCGCTCAGTTGAAAAGCTTCGTGTTGTAAGCGATGCAGGTGCCATTGCATTTGACTCTATCACTGATTTAGTTAAAGCATCTGATATTATTATTTTATGTTTGGCAGATACTGAAGTGGTCGAATCAATCGTACAAAGTGAAATTATTCCGTCGGGTTCATCAGGCAAATTAGTTATTGATTTATCTAGTATTCACCCTGAACAAACCAAACAGTTGGCGATAGCATTAAAGCAGCATTGCAAAATGGGCTGGGTTGATGCACCTGTTTCAGGTGGAACAGCGGGTGCGGAACAAGGGACATTAGCTATTATGGCGGGTGGCGAAAAAGAGGATATTGAAGTCGCAAAAGTGGTTTTAAAGCCATTATATAAGCAACTCACCCATATGGGGGAGGTCGGCAGTGGGCAAGTCACTAAAATCTGTAATCAAATGATTGTAAGTTGTAATGTGATGGTGATTGCTGAAATGATGGCTTTAGCTAAATCATCAGGTGTTGATGCTGAAAAAATTCCACAAGCATTAGCAGGTGGATTTGCTGATTCTAAACCCTTGCAAATTGTAGGGCCTGAAATGGCAGCTGAAACCTTTGAGCCTATCAAATGGCGAGTTCAAACTTTATTAAAGGATTTAAATATGGCGGTTGATTTATCAAGCCAGCAAGGTAATAGTATTCCTATGTCGGGACTTGCTGCACAATTGATGCAGTTACATGGTAATCAAGGTTTTTTGCAGCAAGATCCATCTACTTTAATTAAACTCTTTGGTAAAAAATAATGCTCCAATTTACTGCAAATTTAAGCCTATTATTTAACGAGCTTGATTTAATTGATCGATTTAAAGCTGCCAAAGAGAGTGGTTTTAATGCGGTTGAAATTCAATTTCCATACGTACTTCCAGTAGAGGAGATAAAGCAAGCTTTAGAACTAAATGATCTTAAGCTTGTCTTATTTAATGTTGATGCAGATGACTTATTACAAGGGGGTGAGGGGTTAGCTTCGGTACCTGAGAAACAGCAACAGTTTAATAAAGCTTTACAGCAAGCTAAAATATATGCTGAAGTGCTTAAGCCAGAAGCGATAAATGTGTTACCTGGGCGATGTGTTAATCATTCAGAAAAATATTCTGAGCACTGGGATACTTATATTAATAACCTATCTCTTGCCGTTAATGTTTTTAGCCCCTTAAATATTAAGACTGTTTTTGAAGCCATTAATATTCATGATATGCCAAGGATTATTCTGCATAATGGTTCACAAATGTTGAAAATACTGGAACAAATTAATCACCCCATGTTGTTCATGCACTATGATATTTACCATATGCATAGAATGGATGAAGATATTGTTACTTTCATCAAAAAATATGCAGATAAAATAGGGCATATCCAATTTGCAGATGATCCTGGACGAGGGCAACCTGGTACAGGTGGAATAGATTTTGAGCAGCTGTTTGGCTGTATTCAGAAGTCTTCCTATTCTGGATGGGTGGGAGCTGAATATAAACCAACTAAGGAAACGAGTAAGACTTTTTCCTGGTTGTCGGATTATCAATTAAAATTATGAAAAAAATAGCTGTTATTTTTTTGTTATTTAGTCAACTATTTGCTTCGATAGCAAACAGTAGTACGGTGCAATATGCTCAAAATATTGACATCAACCTAGTCATTAACAATATTATTTCAGCTAGTACTCATCCCTATGTGAAGAATAGAGTTTTTCTAAGTTATAAAATTACATTAGATGAACTTTATTTTTTATCACCTCAGCATTTACTTTGGGTAGAGGCTCAAATTGCTGATAATGAAAAAATTGATTCAGTATTACAACTTATTAGTCATGCAGATAAAAGTGGTTTAAACCCGGAAGATTACGACTTAACTTACTTACAACAGCAATGGAAATTTTTGTTGTCAAAAAAAGAGGTGTCTGATTCTGAAAAAGCATTGTTTGATATTGCAATTAGTCTTAATTTAATCCACTTTTTATCAGACCTTCGTTTTGGTCGTATAAACCCTAAGACTTTAGAGCTAAATTATAATACTACACAGAACTCATTAGTTTTTATCCCTCTTATTCTTAAGGCTCTTCAAGACGATGATATTCTGCAGCTTACCAGCTGGGCTGAACCTTATAATAAAACTTATCATCAACTTAAAGCGGAACTTATAAATTACCAAAAGAAAGAGCAAGGGCAAGCAATAAAAGAAATTAAATATGTTGCATCCATTCGCCCTAATGAGATGTCACCACAACTTTTAGAAATAAGGCAGCAACTTGATCTTTTAGATGATGCTAATGAATTCAATACGGCTTCTTATTTTTATGATCAAGAACTAGTCGATGTTATTAAGAAAGTTCAGTTTCAACACGGATTAAAAGAAGATGGCATTATTGGGAAAAATACCTTAAAAGCTTTGAATACACCCGTATATGAATATATTAAAAAGATAAAACTAGCACTGGAGCGCTTTCGCTGGCTACCAAAACAGCAGGAAGACTCATTAATTATGGTAAATATTCCTGCATTTAAACTAACAGCTTACCATTCTGATCGTGAGGGTATGGCAAACTCTCAGTTGCTGGAGATGAAAGTTATTGTAGGTAAGTCAAAAGAGAATAAATCGCCTGTTTTTACGGCTAATATGTATTACCTTGAATTCTCTCCTTATTGGAATATTCCTAAAAGTATTTTAGTTGATGAAATATTACCAAAGTTACAAGAAAATCCACTTTATTTGGAACAGCATAATATGGAATTAGTGGCTGGGTTTCATAATAATGAGGAGGCTCTACCTTACGAAGAAGATTCCTTTGAGAAATTACTTTCAGGAGAAGTCAGGTTGAGACAACGACCTGGTAAGGGTAATGCATTAGGTAAGGTTAAGTTTATCTTTCCTAATAATTATAATGTGTACTTACACGATACTCCATCTCGTCATCTCTTTAGAAAGTCTAAAAGAGACTTAAGTCATGGTTGTATCCGTGTTGAAAAACCAACGGAATTAGCGAGATTCCTTTTGCAAACCAAAAGAGGTTGGAATAAAAAAGAAATTTTAAGCGCCATGCATTTATCCAAGCCTAAAAAGGTTCAATTAAGAAAATCAGTGCCTGTGATTATTTATTATTCGACTGCGTCGATAGTGCAGGGAGAAGTTGTTTTTTATAATGATATCTACAATTATGATAATAGACTTTCTCAAGTATTAATGAGTGATTCTATACTTCAGTTACCGGCAATAACAATGGGAGAAAATTCTGTTGCTGTCATTTCTTCATCTCAAGATTAATTATCTACCAATGACGAACATTGCCAGTATCAATATGGACGAAGTCTGAACTACGGTAATATCCTACACCGCCTCTTGCCATATCAATTGCCACTTGTTGAACCTTTCTAGAGTCTATCCCAGCAACACGGATATCAATAGCTTTTCCTTGCATATGTAAACTCTTTTTTGCAACCCCAGAGCTTTGTCTGGTTAGCATTTTATTTGTTGCAGGCGAGCGATAGCCAGAAATTACTTGAAAAGTCTTGTTACCACCTAAGGATATTTGTAGATCATTTAATAGATTAAAAAGCTCTGGATCCATAGTATGCATATCACCTGATCTATGGTCTCTAAGTAGATAACTTAAGTCATGAACAGCTTCAGAAACATATTGCCCTTGGTTAAAATAAGTTAAAGATTTTTTTTCTTCTGTGTGCAAATTATGAAATGCCAATTTTCGTTGAGGTAATTGCGTGTCATTTTTTGAAGCCAACACAATACTTGGGGATCCAATCATTGCTGCGCCAGTCGCACATGCAAACCCTTTTAAAAAAAGTCTTCGTGAACTTATATCTTCTATTTTTAGAGGGTTTTCTTGTTTCATTATTAATGCTACTTAATTAATCGGTTTTCAGAATAAGTACACACAACGGGTAGTCGCTGTTTATTGCTACTTTTAAGTCTAATATGAGAAGTATAACAGAAGTGTTTGATTTTATAGTAGCTATGAAGTTAGTTTTACATACTTTTGATACAAAGTATCGTGATCTTCTTCATGTTTTGAATCTTTTTCTATGCAATCAACAGGGCAAACTTCAATACATTGAGGCACATCATGATGACCTACACATTCTGTACATAAGTCTGGGTTAATTACATAAATATCCTCGCCTTGAGTAATAGCGCCATTTGGGCACTCAGGTTCACAGACATCACAATTGATACATTCTTCATCAATGATTAAAGACATTTTAACTCCTTAATTAAATTTTTTAATTAACCTTTCTTCCACACATTTAGGGACAAAACTTGAAACATCACCTTTAAGTTTTGCAATTTCCCTAATCATGCTGGAAGAAATAAATTCGTATTGTTCGGCTGGCGTAAGAAACATGGTTTCCAGCTCTGGGGATAGCCGGCGGTTCATGCCCGCCATTTGAAATTCATATTCAAAATCTGATACAGCACGTAACCCTCTTAAAACCACATCAGCATTATATTCTTTAGCGCAATCAACCAATAGGTTGCTAAACCCTATGATTGTCACATTGGATAAATGAGATGTCACTTCTTCTGCCATGGTGACTCTGTCATCTAAGGAAAATAAAGGAGCTTTACCCTGGTTTGTTGCAATAGCAACAATGACTTCACTAAATAGTTTTGACGCTCGTAAAATCAAATCCAAATGTCCATCTGTAATAGGATCAAATGTACCTGGATAAATTGCTTTTATATTCATGTGAGCCTACGCAACATAAAACATAATATTTTAACATAAAAACAACAGCTAGTTGCGCTCAAACAAATAATATCCAACTTCTCCTGCTGTTTTCTGTTTCACACATTGCCAGTTTTTAGGCATTTCATCTAAAATTAGCTGACTTTCAACTTCCACATAAACCTTGGCGTTGGGTGTTAACCAGCCTTTATCTTCAAGCCAGTGGCAAGCTTGTTGAGCCATTCCTTTTGAAAAAGGGGGATCTAAAAATACCAGATCAAAGGGATTTGGATCACCCGCTAAAAATTTAAAAACATCTATTTGAACAATTTTGATTTGCTGTGCAGATAAATTAACTTTATTTTCATTAATTAAACGACAGGCTTGGGCGTTATTCTCAACCATGACCACTGACTTTGCTCGCCTAGATGCTGCTTCAAACCCCAAAGCTCCACTACCAGCAAATAAGTCCAGACATTGGCTAGCAATAACATCTGTCTGCAACCAATTAAATACAGTTTCTCTAATACGGGCAGGTGTTGGCCGTAATCCTGGTGTATCTTCAAAAACAAGTTGCCGACTACGCCATTCACCCGCAATAATTCTTAATTTATTTTTATTAGCCATTTTGAAAGTTCATATAACGCAGTAGGGACTATACTTCTCGCGGTCAGGACTGCATTTTTGGCTTGCTATTGACAAAAAACCAACTCGCTATAAATTCCGCATCACGTAACCACGTGAAGTATATATTTAAGATTAAGAGATAAAAAGTATGTAGCTTTGATGGAATGAAATGGAATCAAGGTTTATCTACAAAGTTTTTATCTTAATAGTATTGAGGCTTCAATATTAAAACTATTAATTACCACCCACGGTAATGGTATTAATAAATTCTGGTCTTACTCTGCGCTTAAATGCATCTTTTATTGAAGCAACGGTAACAGCTTCGACGCGTTGTTGAAATGTATCTAAATAATCTAATGGTAATTGATAAAAACCGATCATAGAAACATAACTCACCAATTTGCTATTGGTATCAAATCGCATGGCAAACCCACCTGTAATGTTTTTCTTAGCGGCGATTAATGCGTCTTCTGTAGGACCCTTTTCAACAAAAGATTCTAGCGTATTAAGCATAACTTCAACGGCTTGTGTGGTTTGATCATTTCTGGTTTGCAGTCCCATAGTAAAAGGGCCATTTCTGAATAATGGGGAGAAATAACTATAGGCACTATAAGCAAGTCCGCGTTTTTCTCTCACCTCTCCAAATAGTTGAGAGACTAGGCCGCTCCCCCCTAAAATATGATTTCCAACATAGAGGCTTAGGTAGTCCTTATCTTTGCGATGCATCCCCACTAAACCAGCTAAAACATGTGTTTGAGTTGAAGGGAAATTGATATGTTTAGTGACACCTTTTGCAGGTAAAGGAACTTGAGGAAGTATTTCTGGTTTAGTTCCTGTGTTTAACCCAGAAATTAAAGATTGTGCGACTTGCATAGCTTGCTGCTTGTTTAAATCCCCAACAATAACAATTTTTGCATTTTTAGCGACATAATATTGCTGATAAAAGCTGCGTAAATCATTTGCTGAAAAACCAGATACAGTTTCTACGTTTCCTGATGATGCATGGGCATAGGGATGGTCTTTGTATAAGGTTTTAAAAAACTCAATGCCAGCTAAAGCACCGGGAGATTCTTCTCGATGCTTTAATCCCGCTAATGTTCTACTTTTTTCACGCTGAAAATCAGTTTCATTAAAGGCGGGTGTATTTAAAATAACACCGACAGTTTTCAAGGCTTTATTTAATAGCTTTTCTTCTGTTAATGAGCGTACTGAAACCCAAGCCATATCTCGGGAAACACCTGCACCAAACTGCGCACCTACACTTTCAAAACGTTGAGCGATGTCATCTGCACTCCAATTTCCAGCTCCTGTATCTAATAATGCTGATGTTAATGCCGAAATCCCATGCTGAAACCCATCTCTAGCACTTCCTGCATCAAAAATCACTCGTACATCAACCATTGGCAAACCTTTGGTTTCAACAAAAAATACATCACTTCCTTGTGATGTTTGCCAAGACTGAATGTTTGCAGCCGAAAATGCTAGCTGGCTAAACAATAGGAAAAATAATGATATAAAACTAATGCGCATGACGACCTCCAGCTACCTTGCTAACTTTTTTCGGTTGTGTAATGGGTTGTGGATCTAAATAAGCAATATTCAATTTTTCTTCTACTAAGTATTTACGTGCAACAGCCCGTATTTGTTCAGCTGTTATTTGATTAACTTTCTCAACATATTCTTCTACTTTTTCCCAACCTATACCAACAGTTTCCAACATACCTAACTGCATAGCCTGATAAAAATTTGAATCCAATTCATAAACAGAACTTGCTAATACCTGAGCCTTAACTCTTTGCAATTCGTCCTCCGAAACCAGCTCTCTTTGTAGATAATAAATCTCTTGCTTTAAAGCATATTCCAGATCAAAAACTGATTGTCCCTCGGCAGGGGTTGCATCAAGCATAAATAATTCGGGTAATCTAGACATCATGCTATATCCTGCCCCAGATGAAACAGCCACTTGCTGGCCTCTCACTAATCTTGATGCTAAACGAGCGCTGCTACCACCATCTAAAATACCCGCCAAAACTTCTAAGGCATAGGCTTCTGACTTGTCTTTTATTGAATTTAAAACAGGTACTTTGTAGCCCATTAAAATATAAGGTAATTTTGCTGGTAGTTTAATGGTTGTTTTACGAACACCCCGTTGTTCAATTTCTGCCTGCGGTTTGAGTGGTTTAATTTCACTAGTTTTTATTTTCGCAAAATATTTTTCAGCTAAAATAAAAACTTCTTCAGCTTTTACATCTCCCACAACAACTAATGTTGCATTATTGGGTGCATACCAAAGTTCATACCAAGCTTGTAGATCATCGACTTGATAATTAGCTATATCTGAAGGCCAGCCAATGACAGGGTTTTTATAGGGGCTATTAGAAAAAGCCATTGCCATAAAATATTCCTGAGTTTTAGAGCGTGGTTTATCATCAGTACGCATCCTACGTTCCTCAGTCACCACTTCCAATTCTTTCTTTAGTTCTGCGGCATCTAACTTTATATTTCTCATGCGATCAGCTTCAAGCTCAAAACTAACTTCTAATCGAGATTTTTCTAATGTTTGAAAGTAAGCCGTATAATCACGTCCTGTAAAGGCATTTTCACGCCCCCCATTTTCAGCAATTATTCGAGAAAATTCACCAGCAGGATATTTTTCTGTCCCTTTGAACATCATATGTTCAAGCATGTGAGAAATTCCCGTAATACCACCAGGCTCATAACTTGAACCGACTTTATACCATATTTGAGAAACAACAACAGGTGAGCGATGATCTTCTTTTACCAGTACTTTTAAACCATTTTTAAATGTACGTTCATGGACTTTGACACTTGAGCTGTATGCACTGATAGGCAAACAAACTAAAGTAAATAATATAACTCTGAAAAGCATAAATACTCCATTTTATAAATTGATAGCGCTCCGACTATTTCAATAATGAATAGTTCACTGTATTCTATACGCTATTAAAAGAGTTGGGGCTTTAAGATTAATATGTCAAACGAACAAGTAACACTTTCTTGGAAAAATTACCTAGAGTTATGTAAACCTAAAGTCGTTGTGCTGCTTATTTTTACGGCTATTGTTGGTATGTTACTTGCTGTTCCAGGTATGCCGCCTATTGATCTTTTGGTTTATGGAACGATAGGTATTGGGCTTGCGTCCTCTTCAGCTGCAGCTATCAATCATTTTATTGATCAAAAAGCTGATGCAAAAATGGCTAGGACTCAAAATAGGCCTCTACCTACAGGTGAATTAAACTCTAAAAAAGTCCTTATTTTTGCAGGTATTATTGGCTTAATTGCCATGGTTATTTTAGTTGTATTTGTTAATGTATTAACTGCAGTGTTAACCTTTCTCTCACTGATTGGTTACGCTATCATTTATACAGTGTATTTAAAACATATGACGCCACTTAATATCGTTATTGGTGGAGCTGCGGGTGCCGCGCCCCCTGTTTTAGGCTGGTGTGCAATAACAGGTGAGGCTCACCCTCATGCATTATTACTATTTTTAATTATCTTTATTTGGACTCCGCCTCATTTCTGGGCGTTAGCCATAGCAAAACGAGAAGAATATGCCAGTGCAGGCATCCCTATGTTACCTGTTACTCATGGCTCAGAGTTTACTCGCTTTCAAATATTGCTTTATACCATTTTATTATTAATCGTTACACTGCTTCCTTATTTAACTGGGATGAGTGGATTAATATATCTGGCAACGGCTGTTATTTTAGGGCTAGGATTTATCTTCTATGCTGTAAAAATGATGCGTCACACAGATGATAAAACAGCGATGAAAACCTTTTTCTATTCTATCAATTACCTCATGCTACTATTTGCAGCGCTATTGATCGATCATTATTTTTTATTCACATTTTCTTCATGAGCACACAAAAAGAACACCCTTTTGCAGAATTTGTAAAAATTCTAGGCAAAGGGAAAAAAGGCTCTCGTCCTTTAACTCAAAATGAAGCTTATCGAGCAATGTCGATGATATTAGCAGACCAAGTTGAACCTATTCAGCTAGGTGCATTTTTAATGTTAATGCGGGTTAAAGAAGAAACACCTGAAGAATTAGCTGGTTTTGTACAAGCCGCTAGGGAATCATTTAATATTCCCGAAAAAACAATACAAGTTGATTTAGACTGGTCTTCCTATGCAGGAAAACGCCGCCATTTACCCTGGTTTTTACTTTCAACCTTATTATTGGCTAAGAATGATATTCGTGTATTTATGCATGGTGCAGGCGGTCATACAGAGGGACGAATTTACACTCAAAATGTATTAAAATATTTAAACCTTCAAGCAGCAACAAATATTGAGGAATCATTAGTCCAAATTGAACAAAATAACTTTAGCTATCTATCCTTGGAACACTTCTGTCCTAAGTTATTTGAGATGATTAATCTTCGCCCATTAATGGGCTTGCGCTCACCTGTACATACATTAGTTAGATTACTTAATCCATTATCATCATCACATGCTATTCAAGGAATATTCCACCCTAGCTACCGACAAGTACACCAAAAAGCGGCCTTACTTTTAAATCACTCCAGCATGGCAGTATTAAAAGGTGAAGGCGGCGAAACAGAAAGAAACCCTGATATGGACTGCCTTGTTCAATCTGTACAAGGCACTGAATTAATTGATGAACAATGGCCAGCTCTTTTTGCACGCCGCCATGTTAAATCAGAAAACCTGGATCCTCAACAACTTGCTCAATTATGGCAAGGTGAAATATCTGATGAATTTGCAGAAGCAACTGTTATTGGAACTGCCGCAGTGGCTTTAAAACTAATAGGTAAAGCTGATTCACAAGAACAAGCTCACGAATTAGCGACTCATTATTGGTCAAACAGATCAACTCTATAACTTTTTCTAAAAGACCATCGTGACTGAAATAGACCAAGAAGAGCAAGAAAACGAAATTATTTGCGACTGCACAGGAACGACTAAAGAAAAGGTATTATCACTGATTAAGCAAAAAGCTGATTTAGATAAGATATCCAGTGCAACGGGCGCAGCGACAGGTTGTGGCTCTTGCGATGTGGATATTATTAATTTGATAGATAAACACGGTTAATGTTTATCAAATAAATCATTTCTACTCAAATTAGTACTTTTGAATATGCGCCTAAATGGCTAAAGAAAAACATGTATTTGTAGGATCATTATTTGGTATTGGAGTAGCAAATGGTAATGCAAAAGGGATGATGAAAATATAACTAGCTTTTAATGTTTTTATTATGTTTATATTCAGTTGTCACTTTGAATTTCTTTTTAGTTTTACTTCACTGAGTACCTTGCTCAGCAAACCTGTTCTTTAAACGACAGGTTCAGTAATGAGAAGTGTTGTATTTCTGACAAAAATACTGCGTTTTTATTAGTGGTTTATTATGATATAAATAAACTCAAAATAACAATAAAACCATACCTATCGAAAGTTAGGGGCGGAAAGTCAAGGATCCTTATTCAAGGAAAGCCGGATTGTCGATTATGACTGCGTCACTGTCAAATAAAGCCTTATAGTTTAATACTGTGATGCTCTGACACCATAAAAAATAGTGATGATTTTTCAATTGGCGTATTTTCTTTATTCAAAGTCTTCGTTTACTAATGTACCAATTTCACTTGTATTGGCTGCTAATTCAGATCTTGAACAAAAAGTTCAGAGTTTGAACCTTGATAATCTAGCCCTGAGTGAGATATGAAACACTCTATCCTGCATCCCAATATACTCATAGGCTGGCTATTAGTTTTAGTTAACTCGTTTTCTATCCGTAGTTATATTACAACTATAATCATGTTTTTCCTTAGAGCCAAATTGCCTATACAAGCTTTTGTGCTTCCAATATCGGGAATGCAAATCATGATCAGAGTAGCTCAGATGCTATTTGTTCTTTGTTGTGGCAGTTATTCAGTCACTGCGATTGCACAGACGTCACTGATTAATGACGGTATCGTTTCGGGCTCCATCTCAGTACCTGGTGAAGTGGATGAATTTGTATTTGACGCAAGCGCAGGTGAAGCGATTCATATTCGACTCGTGGAAACGGGTGGGAATTGGGGGGATCCGCAGGTCTGGCTATACAATCCAGACGGTACGCTGAATAAAATTAGTTGGGCG
>Ga0105353_1000678_pt1 | contig 18672 bp, 22 predicted proteins | sample EN1Hudsemesocosm_2_FD_83657 | JGI IMG/M metagenome (GOLD analysis project Ga0105353, IMG submission 83657) | Methane-oxidizing microbial communities from mesocosms in the Hudson Canyon - EN10B Hudson Canyon | ecosystem: Environmental > Aquatic > Marine > Cold seeps | place: Hudson Canyon...
AAGCGTCGTTCCATGAAATTGCCCAAACATTCGAAATATCGGGCAAATCAGGCACGGCAGTTAAATCAATTTTTACTCTCTGGCCATCGACGATAATCAGACCATCCACAACAACAATTTTTAATCTCATATTCCACCTGCAGTAACAATGTCAGCTAAATAATCAGCGCGTATAAACGGTGCCAAGGCAAAGAATGGCGGCAAGGTATTTACAAAATGATAATGCTCAGGTACGGCACTTGAGATTGCAGTGTGCGCGTGTCCCTGGCTTCCACCAGATAATGCTGTTTTAGCATCTGGCTGAGTCGTTTGTGATTGGATTGCGATACCAGGAGGGTTATCTGGTGAGCCCCTTGAAGCACCTACCTCAAAACCAAATGAATGATCGTGTTCTGCTGATTCTGTTTCTGATATCGTGTGATTTTCTACCGTAATAGTTGGCGTCACAGCAGCACGCGTACTTGTATTAACTTGTAGTTCTCCACCTGTATCACCGACAGCATGAGTGCCACCTGCCCCCATAACAACGCGGTCAATTAACGCTGGCGTACCACCTGCGCCATCACACAACACCCAACCAGGAACAGGATTAGCAGCACTGATATCGACATAGTGATACGTAATTTGAGTACGAGGTGCCGCAATATTAATTGCTTGAGAAAGTTGGTTAAAGCTGGTTTCATCTGGCGCTAGACCGAGACCTGTAATTGCAGCAATAATTTCATCATAAACCGCATTCATATGAGCCGATTTATCAATTGAAGACTGAATACCTTGAGATGCATCACCATCTGAAAATTTACCTTCTTGCAGCAACGACCCAACATCTGAAACTGGATAATCCATAAAGTACCTATTTGTTTTAAAAGTTAGCTATAAGAGAAAATCAATACACGATGAATGTGACAAAAGTGGCGCAAAGTACACTCAAGAAGCTGGTTTCGTGCGCCTTGATAGAACTCACCGTAAGCGCCTGGATACTCCCTGACAGCAAGCGCATCTATCGAAGCATTGACACGCCAAACAAAATTCCAGTCATCCCCTACAGGCGTCACTTGCGTTAAGTTTCCAGATTCACGCGCCACCGCATAACTGCCTGAAGGCCCAGGTGATAAGGCGCTAAACTCATCAATGGTGATGGTAAAACCTAACCGATTGGCCAGATCAATAAAAAACTGCCTATCTTGCCGACCAACATACGTATGCCGCTCAATTAACGCACCTTGCCTTTGCTCAATTGTTTGAACCTCCGTGATACAAGTACCAGGCAAACCATATTCTGCTTCCCAAAGCTCAAACAACAAACTTGAATTGATAGGGCTCATTTCTTCGGTTAACTGCTGCATTGCGTTATTAATCACAACAAATTCTGACATCAACGATTCAAATAACAGCCCAAACCTGCTTGATGATTCACGCGGCCACGCGGGGCCAGAAGGTAATAACTGCAAGCAGATATCCCTAAAATCTTCGACGGTATAATTCATGGTAGTTTTGACCAAAACCTATGGAAAAATAGTGGTGCCAAGTACGAGATATTCACTCGTTGAAAGCGTAACATCTGCATTTAGCGTTATCGCAAAATCACGTTCACCAACTGCACGACTGATTGCTTCTCGAATATGTGAGATATAAGCCAACTGATCTGGCGCGGCTTCTTTATGAAGAAAATCAGTAATTTCTAATTCAACTGCAGCCTGAACTTCAGGTGTGTTGGGAGTCAGCTTGGTAAACTGTAAGTTTAAAGGTACTGGCGTTAGCGCTTCGACACTAAATGCGCGCAGCCCAGCAGGACGAAGATCACTAATATAGTCGTAAATATCACTAATGACTGCCGCACCAGGTATCGGATTCTCTAAACCTTCCGTTACGACTCTAACAACAACACTACCCACACCGTTTTCATGCTCAAAAACCCAAGCTCGTGTCACATCTGCATGCGCTTCTTTCGCCCATGTTTTATAATCTTCACGAGAACCACCTTTTGGCGGAGCCTGCTTGCGTAACAGCAACCTATCACCCAAACGCTCAATACTTTCTAGTGATGTGCCACCAATTATTCCAGTTGATATCGACGCTTCAGAATTGATATTTTGGATTGGTGTTTCAAACGTTAATACCCCACCTACAGGAAGATCTGACAAGATACCCGACGTTACCGCGACTACGCTTAGTTCTGTAGAACCTACACCTGAAAAAGTGAAGTCTGCTAATGTTTTATATCGATAGCCCTCCGACGAAGTCAAGAACGTTCCCGCTGAAACCGTCGCAATATCCGTTGAGATAACTGTCACCATTCCTTGAGAATACCCTGCAAGTACACGAGTTAAACCATACTCACCTGCTGCAGCAACCACGGTATCATCCGCCATCGTCTTAACTAATTGTTGATCAGCGATATAGTTCAACCCACCCCACAAACCATGAGCAACACCTGAGAGCACATTCACTATCTCGGCATAACCAAGCCCTGGTGTTTTTACATCAATTTCCACACCTTGTTGTTGATGCTTCTGCTCTAACTCTTTAGCGATTCGAGAGCGCAATACTTTTAAGGTTGGCGTATTAGGCAGCAAGGGAATATTCCTCTATTTGAGTTACATCAGTGTTATCTGGCAAAGTCAGTACTACGATTAACTGCAATTTCATGTCATTCACCGCACTCACCGACACGTCAAAACTTTTGACATAATCACCTTTCACCAACCACGACAAAGCATCACGGCAATAATCATTTGCTTTGCCCAACGTCACTGAATAAAGCTTACTACGAGCCAATGTATACAAAAGCGACCCATATGATTCACCATTAAATACATCACCCCAATAACCCTGTTCACTAGTTTCAGGGTTACGTTTATTCGTAAACAAAGAGGTATAAACTGCCGTTTCCAACCAGTTTCCCCCACCTAAACTTTTATTGATCACTGAGCCCATATCACCTGTACCGATTGTCTCGTTATAGCAGATTGTTATTGCGTTCATGGTATGACTGTTCCTGTTGTTCCATCTGGCTCTGTACCAGCACTATGTTGGTGCTCTATTCCTATCGTCACCCCGTTGTGAGTAACCGCTGCTATAAACCCAACGGCTGCAGAAAACACACTGGCAGCCGCGCAGATAAATGAACCGGATTCAATTGTGGTTGTCTGCATGAGTTGGGTTGTACCCATTACCTTGAGATTTCCGCCTACTAAACAATCAGCCGTGCATTCAAAAAGCGGTGTTTCGGCATAAACTTTTGCCGACGCTTTAACATGCACTTCACCATTATTTCTAATATGCACCCGATCACCTTGACTGTTATATAACGAGGCTTCATCCGCATTAATCTCAAGCCGATATTTTCGACCATCTACACAAAAAAGCAGCATTTGACTACCATCAGCATTAGGCTTCAGGTAATAGCCATACTGTTTCCCTGCAGGTGGCGAAGTAGTAAGACCAAAAGGCTCAATAAGTTCGACGTTATCCATCGCCCCACCGCCCTCAGTGATAACCTGAAGTTTTTGTACCGCTCCCGATGGGTTTATTTGAGTAACCAAAGCGCGTCCTGACAAGGTTCTAATTTTTTGCCTAATCGGTTCAAGTAATCTATTTAATGATTCCATTAGAAGAATTTTTCCTCTTGTTTTTCAGATTCTATTCGCATATCAAACGAGCTTAAGGGCATGACCGTTATTTCAACAATCAGACCATCATCGCTATCGATATACCGCACACCGCTAATCAATCGATCACCCTGGATACCCATCCACGAATCATAAACTGGCACAACAGTATTAATACGCCAAAGCAAACCCTGTTCGTCTTTCCAGCCCTGGTAAACATAAGTAACTGCTTGCGCCCTACCGTTACGCGTGCGCTGTTCAAACTTGGCTCTAGACTGACATTCACCTGAACTAGATGAACGATCACTTACCGCCACAAAAGGACGGTGCCGACCTTTCAAAACCTCTTCTAGTTCACGCCCTTTTTGTCTTGCGACAACATCCGGCCCCGCTTCTGCACCAAACCCTGAAAGCTGCGAAAGAATGGTGTAACTGCTAAATACCTGCCGTGTACTAAACCGTCCACTTCCGCGCTTAATATTTTCACCTAGCTTTAACACTGTTTCAGTTCGATATATCCCAGGCTTTGTAATATGTAAACGACCATCAAAATCAGACGTTAAACGTAAACCTCGATAGCGCGCCAGTTGATTTAAAAACTCATGAATAGTTTGACCTTCATCAATGGTCTGAGTTAATGGATCACCTAAATCAACACCTTCATCCACCACTACCTCGACACCAAAAGGCGCGCATAACTCTTTGGCTATCGCATCAAATTTTTGCTTTTTATATTGCTTATTTTGCTGACCATTAACATCAAGCGGACACTCAACGAGATCACCCGTTAAACTTCTACCATTTGCAGAAATATCATGACGATCAGCACCGTAATCAACTAAAATTTCCTCTTGCCAGCCAGTTAACACCAGGTCATTATCAAGCCGGATTTTTATAGGATCTCCCAGCTTTAAACTGATATCTTCAAGCGTTTCATGATCTTTAGCTTCTTCACTAAAAGTAAGGTCATACGTAGCAGCAATCGCGTCCATTGAATAATGAATACTTACCTCTTCCCATCCATACAAACGATCTTGCCCAGACTCTAAATAAACCGTGCTCATAAGCCCTCCCTTTAACGCATATATTCCAATAACTTTCCCGACTCAATAAAAAGTGGCTGTTTTAATCTATTCCTTACGCGCAACTCTTCAGCAAGCGAGGCATCACCGACCAATTCATACGCCACGGCTAACCAGGGTCTACATTCTTTAAGTTTGTAGTGATGAATACGAGGCAACCGCACACCATGATTATTAAGGTGCTCACTAAACTGAACGCTTAACAACTTAAGCGCCTCATACAAGCCATATCCAACCGTTTCGCTTACTTCATCAAGTGAAGAAATTATGCTATCCCGTACCGCTATGACCTCGCTGAAATTATCAAATGGACTTTCACTTGCGCTTGCATCAACCGCAAAAGAAAGTTTTGCGATCGCTTTTGCTGCCACTGCAGTATTCATAGCTCGCAGAGAGTTAGACAACAAAGCTTGATTAGCGTTAATAATTTTATTTGTAGGCGTGGTGTTTGGTGCAACATCAACAAATACAAAACTCTGATCCAGGTCTCTATAAATATTGAACGCTCCCGCTACACCCTGGTAAGCACCGTAAAGACTAAATAGAACCCTTGAATACGCTGTGACTAACGCTGCAGGCTGACCAATCAACTCTGCTACATCATCACCAACCTCATCAATCTGACTACCAATATCAGATACATTTGCAATCCGTTCATTAATGCCGCCATTAATACGCTTCAAATCGTTCATGCTGAACGAAAGCGTTTCAACTGCAGCATCAGACGATAAACCACTATCGGCGTCTAATTCAGTATCTAGCTCATTTGTTACCGCGTTCATCACAACTTCTGCCGCCTGCTCTACAGCAACAGTAGTGTTTTTTATTGAACCCTGTAATGCCTGCTCACCTGCATAAACAAAGGTAAGGCTAAACTGAGCATAGCCCCCTTCACTCGTGCTTTCTGAAACCGAACCAAGCCCTGCTTTAACCCAAAAACTCCCCTCACGAGGATGAATAAACTCACCTGGCCCTTCTTTATTCAAAGCATCAATAAGCTTGTCTCTTTGAGACATGTAGTCATCACCAAACACAAACGCATCATAGGCCCAATCTTTGGCGACCCCACCCAAATCTTCTGCATGAGTTTCATCACGCCTAGGGTATTGATGTACATGCAAACGACGACCAACAGGCTTTGAACTTTCTCGATAAAAAAACGGCACACCACGAAAACTAGATTCGCGCAACCCTTTACGCCAAGACATAATTTTTGCCTTTTAATAGATTTGATCTGAAAAGAAGTATTAGATTTAAGTGCCAGAAAAAGCTAAGCCAGTGTCAACTCGCAAACCCATAGCCTGCCCATGTTGACGAAGATTTTTAACTCTTGGCATACCATCTGATTCGATTTTGATATGCAATTCACCACCCACCTCAGTTTTAGAGGCTTGCTGTGTTTTTGTTTTAGATTGATTTCTACGACGCTGTTCACGCCTCGTTGTTAACGTTTCTACAGCCACCCGATTCTTTCTAGGCACCAAGGTTTCTATACTTTCACGCTTAACTGTCAAAGCAATATCAGACGGGAACAAGTCCTTAACAAAATCAGGCACAACAGCACTTAACAACTTAAACTGCTTTTTGAGAAAGTTAGGAATCAAGTTAGTAAGAAATTCAAAGTGACTTTTGACCACCGTAAGGAACGCAGTAAAACCAGATTTTGCCCCATCCCATAAACTTGAAAAGAAATTACTTATCGGTTCCCAATGCTTAATAATTGCCCCTGCAGCCGCGACAATCAAACCGACTCCCGCAGCAATCCCAACGACCAGTAAACCAATCGGATTGAGTGCAGCAGCAACCGCCAGCCACTTAAATCCTGCGATCACTAAAGGCAATGCAAACGACCCCAGAAGGAAAAGCCCTTTTGAAAGTAATGCAACCAAAGTAATTACGTTAAGCAACACCCCGCTACCTAATAATGCAAACAAGCCAATCGTTGCATTTTTCCAACCACCAACCCAATTGACAACGGTTATAATTCCGCTCTTGATTTCTCTCAATACTGAAAGAAAATCATTCACACCCGCCATTAAGTCAGTATTGAAATTAGGCGCACTAACAAGCTCTACAAGCTTATTTGTTAACTTGACTACCGTAGGCAGTACCAAACCTTGAATTCGTTTTACCATGCCGCCTAAAACAGCCGTCAAGCGAGTTACATTGTCACCATATTGCTCTGACTGCTGTAAGGTTTTTTTATCAACCACAGCACCTACTCGACGCGCTTCTTCACGGTACTTTTTAATTTCTTTACGACCAGCACTTAACATGTTCACCAAAGCAACACCTTCCATATCGAAAAGCTTCGCTGATATTAAGTTTCTGGTTTGTTCGTTTTTGACTTTTTGTATTGCGTCTGCGACTTCTTCAAGCAATATTGAGGTGTTTTTTATTTTACCCTCACCATCTAATAAAGTGACTCCCAGGTGCTTTAAAGCACCTTGAGCCTCACCTGTTCCCGCTGCTGCTTCTGCGACACGACGAGTAAAACGCTGCATTGAGGTATCAAACGCCTTGTTACCGACCGAAGCTAGTATTTGCGCGGCATAGCGCATTTCTTGAAGCTGGTCGGTCGTCCAGTTTATTTGTTTAGCAAACTTGGCTACACGATCATTACCGCTTGCCAGCTTACTAAACAAAAATCCAGCCGCTGCACTCAGGCCAGTCATAAAGCCCGTAATTTTACCCAAACTTTTAGCGCTCATTTTTAACTTTTCAAAACGCTTTGAAATTCGCTTCCAACGCTCATCAACACCTTTCAACTTCATAGTTTTGCGAAGCTTGCGCATTTTATCGTTTAGGCTTTTTACATTTGATCTAATCTTTCGTGCAGGGCCAGTAATTTTATCAATTAACTTTGCCATCACGACGGCATTAAGTTTCTTCGTTGACATCTTGTTCAAACCTCAAAGCTTGCTTATGCCATTTAAGCAAATGCTTAAATGGCATTGAGCGTAGATCAGAAGGAGAAAACTTTAGTTTGTAAGCGAGATCGCCCATCAGATCCCATATATCTACAGGGCGATATCCAAAAAAGGTTTCACTCTACTCATTAACTTACCGTAGTCAGTAAGCGGTAAGAAATCCAAAGCCTCAGAAGACACACAACAAAGTCCGCAGATCATAAGCCGAACCCCTTTCATCGCGCTTTCACCCTCTTCAACATCCAGGTAATCAAAATCTAGCGCCACAGGCTCTCGCATATATAGCGCTTCAACTTCTAGCCCGGCTATATCAAACGGTTTACTAAGAGTGATACACGAATACTCAACCTTATACTGTTTTGCCTGCTCACTTACCCTGGCCTCAGTCGTTTGCTTAACTACATCAGACATACTTTTACTGCTCCTCAACTCGTACCGCTAAAAATACAGCCGGAATCATGCCGCCAGATAAACTGAGCGGGTTTTCACACACACAATCAACCGCCTTAAACGAAACACCCGTATCTGTTTCAAAATCAATATTGCCAGTAAAGTCCTGCAACTGTTGAATGCTTATATCTTTATGGTGATGTACCGATAATTCAATTTTACCTGGTACTGGATCACCATCTCTAAATCCTGCTATGCCGGAATCTGTTGGTACAGCTTCTTTAGTCACACCATTCAGCTCAAGCGTTGACCCTTTTTCAGTCGGTAAACGACCAAAACCAGGCACATTTATGTAAGCCCGACCCGTAAATTTCTTAGCCATATTTTATTCACCTTATTTGAATTGCATTTTACCCGCGACAAGACGCATGCCACTGATAAGAGTAGGTTGATCCGTGTAATCAATACGACTCTTATTGTCGATATTAATTTCTGCATGAAACGTTGCTTTGTAATTATCAAAATCTTGCAGCCAACCACGCTCCACAAAAGACCGATACAGCACGAGCATTTCAGCTTTGAAGCGTGAAGGCGTCATTATGTCCTGGCCTTCCCCAAACTTATCCAGGTCAGTATCTTCAGCTAACTTTGAACGCGGAAACTTACTCGCAATCATTTTTCGCTGTTCCCAGCGAACACGCTGCAACGTAGCTAAGGTATTAAGATAGCGATAGCTATTGTCATCAAAGCCGCCTGCATTTTTATTGTAGGTAGTAACCAATGATTCAATGCGTGGGCGTCCGTCATCGCCCACGGTATAAGTGCTTACCCCTTCACGAAGTAAAATATTTCGCTCTTGGGAATCCCATCTTTTATTTCTAAGTGCTGGATTGAAGTTATCAATTTCGAGAGTTTGAAGCGGTCGGGCTGGATCTTTTTCTAGCTCTTGACTAGCAATTGCACCCACCGTTGCTGCTGCAACAAACGCCATGCTTTGTGATTCATTTGTACCGAAAAGACAGGTGGTAAATGAGTTTCGATTAGCAACATACGTTGTTGTTTCACCGTGCGACCCACGATAGCCGGTGACATTAAAACCGCCTAACTGTGTCATGGCGTCAAAACGGTTTTCAAGCTCCGTTTCTAACACCGTCATATTATCGCTGTCATTAAACGGGTTAATAATTACTTGATACCACTCATCACCCATCGATGCGATAACTGGCGCTAGATCAGGATTGCCTGCACCACCAGACATATCGGCAACACCGTTATTACTGAATGTTGGCGTTGTTGGTAGCTCGCCAACCCATTCAATTTGAACCTGCGCATCATTACCAAACGCGCCTTTGTGACGAAAAGTAAAATCAATTTGTGATGTATTTGCGCCATTTACCACCGCTAACAAAGGCCAATCCAGCTTTGCCGCGACAGCTACCGTAATACCCGTTGTAATAGCGTCGGAAGTTTGACCAGATGCTACTGGCACCTGTACGAACTGCTCACCTAAAACAATGTTAAGCAAGCCTGCTTTATTTGCCGCACCATTCACCACAATAGAGGCCGCTGCTTCAGTACCAGCACCGTTATCATCAACCGCCAAGACATGTAAATCAATGACACTAGATGCTGCCAGCGCTGCAGCAACCATTAAACCACCCGCTGAACCTATACCCAGATTTTCTTGGGCTTGTTCTTTGCTGGTAATCCGATGTATTTCATTCGCTGCCTGTAAGCCAGTTGATAAACGAGGCGCTATCACCAGGGTTTTATAAGCCAGTGAAGCGGTATTGGCTAAACTGTTGTCAAATTCAATATAAGAACCTGGCACAATCCACGCATTACCCGCCACCTGATTAAACGAAATAGTCATTGTACAGTCACCCCTTTAGCTTTTGCTGGACTAGGTTTGTCTTTTTTTTCTGCTTTTTTGGCAGCTTGAACACTGTCAAAAACCTCAATATCTTGGTCGCTTTTTCGCTTCCACCAATACGGTGTCATGTGCCGATAATCACCCTCTTTAGGTAGTGGAGAACTCAATTCAGGGCAGATCACTCTTAACCCCGATTTCGGAACTAAATACTTTTTAGTTTGTTTTTGCATTGCTCTGGCTCCTATTGCCCGTTCAATTACTTATTGGTTCAAAAATCACTTGATCACGGTGTTCAGGTTCAGTTGTACCTGACAAGGTATGCCTGCCGTCGACCATGAGTAATGAATTTAATTCTTGAGAAAACGTATCGAGATCAAGTGTTAAAACTTGACGCCATTGAACAACCCTTGCTTCATACCCTCGTTTGACACTGATAAATTCAGAAGGGTGAATTTCAAAGCTTTCAGGATAACTAACATACTCCAAATCAAAAGTTTCACGGTTTAGAACGCTAATAACTGACATCGCAAAATTCATTGCATGAACATCATCACAACTTGCAGAAGGCAAAATACAATGAGCCTCCATTGACAACGAAAAAGTCATTGAGTCAGCCGAATCAAATTCATCAACCTGGTCTAAATTAGCCACGCCAATCAACACTAAAGGCAAAGATAACTTTGCTGCAGGGTCGCTATGTTCAAAGTGCATCACTTCGCACCTTAAAGCCTGACTTGGACTAGACACTTTCTCTATGATTGTTTCCCGTATAGCGCCGAAGTACTCTGATAGATCACTCATTTTGAACGCCTTGATTTAGGTGGATTCAGGTAAAAATCTAGCCGCCTTACAAAGCGCTTAGCAAACTCTTCTGACGCTTGTTTTTCAACTCGCTTTAGTGCGTTACCAGCCACTTGATAAACATCTATTCCTTGCATCACAACAGGAAAACGACCGTCACCACGCCCCCTATGAGTACTGCCTTTTCCTTTATATTTACGCTTCCATACCTTTTCTTCACCGTAAATATTAGCGATAAATGTACCTAGCCACAGATGCTTCTCACCCCAAATGACCCCTTTACCAGCTTGTTCTGGGTTCATTTTATGCAACGGAAACGGGTTTAAGCCGATCCATACTTCAGCATAAAATTCTTTCGCTACCACCTTAGATTTAACCCTCCCCTTAAGAACTTTGTTCAGGTCGGACTGACGAACATCAATTGACTTTGAAACCGCTCGTTTTACTTGCCTTGATAGCCAAACCGACATTTCGCGTATCGTGCTTTTTATGGCTTTTTGACCTTCAGGGCTTTGCAAAACCAAGCGGTCGGCAAAATCGGTCAAAACGGTATCGATTGATAGAGATACTGTGTTTGGCATTCATTCACCTATTTATTCAAAGTCATTCACAAAGCCAGCTTGATCTGGCGCGATTGTGACCACAGACCAGCCCGTGCCATCAGGTAAACGCTTAACAACTCTATAAGGTAAACCGCGCACTGTAATAAGCTGATCATCGAGCAAGCCTAAGATTTCGGAATCCATGACCGTAAATTGAGGGTCTTGTATTTCGGTTCTTATTTGCCCCAGGGAAATCGGCTCTACTGGAATATCAACCGTTGCCTGGATATATCTACCCAGGTCATTGAGCGTAATGGTTTCTGCAAACTCTGTTCTTAAGTCAAGATTCGCATCCGCCCAATGGTCATCGAAATGCGATGGCACTATTCGCTACCCTGATTTTCACCATCTGGATCTTGGACATTACTGCCTTCACCACCTTCACCTTCACCTTCACCTTCAGTTTTAGAAGCTGCTGGTTTTTTATTTGTCGGTTTAGGTGGCTTTGTTTTCTTTTCTACACGCTTCACTTTACCCAGTTTCACTGCATCATCCGCTGCATCTTTTGGTATTTTTTGTTCTTTATCAGAGGGTAAAAAAGTAATACTTTTACCCTCAATTAAACACTGAATAGTTTGTAAAACTAAAACTGCGACCATCATGACTTTTGCCATTTTTCCAATTCCTTAAATAAAAAAAGCGAAGCTCTTTAGGCTTCGATTTTTTGGGTTATAGTTTTGATTTTTTCTGTTGAGTTATAGCTTTAACTATTACTGAAAGGTACTAACTGAAACATAATCATCAGCATTCAAACACGCCATTAGTGGCGCTGATTGAGTCTGAAGATTTTCAACACTGGGGTCATCTGTAAACCAGTTTTTAGCATGACGAGATTTAGCGACAAGCCCACCTTCAGCAATTGCCTTTGCGTCTTGTATCGCTCCATAACAGCGAACGTCGTCATTTTCAGACGGTGACAGTAGTAATCGTCCAGTATCTAGATAAGGCTTCTCAGTACCATCACTTTCTTCGTACTTACCTTTGTAAACATAGCAAGCAAAATCACCATACCAACCTTTAAATTGAACCGTTTTTGATAGCTGAGGGCCAAGCTCTACTTCAGACTTTGAACCACGTCGTGTCTCAAGATTATCTTTCACCATTTTGAACTGTTTAAACCGTGACCATGTACTTTTATCAAACGTTAGCATGTCACAAACCACGTCGGATAAATCGGCCCAGTTTTCTAAATCAGTATCTACATCATAGGTTTCAGGGTCTACTGTGTCCCATTTTGCAGCACCAACGAGCGCAATATTATTTGCGTCATTTCGCCCAAACTCAACCAATTGTGTTGGATAGTCTTCACCTTCAATCACTACGCTTCCATGAAGCACTGCTTGCACAGCCATCCACTCTTCCCGCGCAGTAATTGATTCTTCTTGCTCGTCAAGCAAATTTAGTACAGTGAATATGCGACGCTGACTTAAATCCATAGTTCCATCAAAATCTTCACCAGGAACACGCTTAATAAGATCTTTAGGACGAACGATATCATGCGGTTTAACGTAGGCTGGTTCCATACTAACTGTTTGACCACCTGCTTTACGATTAGGCTTACCTGCCACCATAGGGGAAACAAATGGTGCAAGTTTTACACCCTTCTTGATTTTATCAAACGCAACCTCTGCAGTCGGAAAGTTAACTTGCGCACGAAAGAAACGTGCCAAAAAGAAACCTTCATGTATGCGTACTTTCTTTTTCAGCCCAATGAGCGTTTTGGTATCTAATGATCCCATGTTATTTTCCTCAAAAAATATAATTAAATTTCAAACAACTCTATCGAGGTGTTTGTAAGCTGATTGGCGAACCTACAAAAGCCAACTTCATTTGCACTGCAGTTGTACCTGCTGGCCAGTTAACTAATTCAGGGTTAAATGTTCCCGCTTTAGTTACTTGTTTGTCTGCTATTCCAGAAGTAGTGTCTACAGCAAAAGCCGTTAAATACACCGCTTTTTCAGTACCATCATTTGCTGCAGGTGCCCATTCATGAAAGTCACCCGTAATTGTATTTTGACCAAGTGGAACGCGTTCCAACAAATCCTGACCTGCAGCAATAGAAGCCGATGAATTTTCTTGTACACCTGATCCCGTCACCCAATTTTCAGTCGAAAAGTTTTCAATACCCACAATTCAATCTCCAAATAAAAAAATTAATAATGAATGTTATGCAGAAATACCGTGCTGTTGATTAAACATTTCTACCGCTTTATCCATACCACTTACTTCTGCAGAAGCATCAACTAAATCAGCCCCAATCACTGGGGTTTTCTCTTCTTTCATCACCATATCAAGCGCGGTTTTATGAGATGTTGAAGCTTCTTGTTTTTGATCTGAAGCTTTCAATGTTGCAATTGCATCTTCAACATTCAAAGACGTTTTGAATGCAAGGTGATTCGCTAAGGTTTCACGACCCTTTGCCTCTTCTGCACTCATAATACTGTTCATACGTTGACGGTCATCTGATACCGCTTGTGCATTGGTTTTTTCCCTAGACTCTTCGACGGCTAAAGGCTTATTTTTTTGTGATTCAAGCGCTGCGCCCTTACCCTTTGCCTCCGCGATTACTTTGTTTTCTGTATCTGACATATTCACTCCTAATGAAATCGTTTTGCCCTGCGTTGACAGGTAGTCACTAAATATTTGAATTGCTTCGTTGCCGTTTACGACTTCGTCCGCCAATCCAACTTGAACAGCATCAGAACCACGATAAGACTGTGCTTCTGTTGCTAGAACTTGCTCTAAAGAAATACCCGTATTGGTTGCAACAATTTGCGCAAAATCACCTCTTAGTGACTCTGTTTTTGCAAGGAACCGTTTATATACATCTTCAGATAATTTTTGATATGGGTTGCCATCTGCTTTATGCGCTCCGGCATAGATCAAGGTTACTTCTATTCCTTTTTCAGCCAGTTGTTTTTCCATACTGGCGTGAGCCATGATCACACCAATCGATCCTGCAACAGCCGTTGACGTTATTAATCTTCGATCAGTAGCCGAAGCAAGCGCCATACCTGCAGAGGCATACATGTCATACCCTAACGACCAAAATGGTTTTTCTGATTCAGCCGCCATCTTTCTCAATGATGCAACACAATCAAAACAACCCGCTACATCACCACCTGGTGTATCCATATCCATCAACACACCCCGAATTTCAGGGTCATTAAACGCATCAGAAGCTCTTGCTAAAATACCGTCATAGCCTGTCATGCCACTAGATGGCTGCATGTATCCGAACTTATTAACTAAGGTGCCATCGATAGGTAAGACAGCAATACCATCTTCAACTCTATATGGTCGGTCGCGGTCTCTACCTGGTGAATAAGAACCAGCACGAACACGCAACTTTTCACGTCCGAGTACTTCACCGTTCATATCGTATAAATTTGAAATATTGAAACGATTCGCTAAACCCGATATAAACGTTTTTGCATAGCCTGGTTCCATCATTAATGGCTGGTTAAGTATCCGGCTCATGATGTTTGGTAGATTGGTATTCAAAAAACTAACTCCCAGAAACGAGAAAACCCCGCAATTGCGAGGTTTTGTATGGTGTATTTTAAGACCTTATGTCTTAAATATTTAACTCTTCATAAATCAACGGCTTTAAATGATGGAATTTCTTTATCCGTACCATTTAGCGCTTTGTATTTAAACATCCCAGTAAAGACGTAATTCTTTTTAGATAATCGCTGTCCTTCTTGATACATTTTTCCTGTCTCTTTCTCTACGTGAACCAGAAACTCAAAGTAGTTTTTCAAACTCTCATCATATTGAGAGAACGAATAAAGCAAGGAATCGTCTAGCACCTGAAACACTTTGACTTTACTATAATGTCGATAACAATAATCTGGCTCAGTGAAGCAACCTATAACCTTATTTAGATAAGTTTCTAACCCTCCCTCAGTTTGAGTTCGATAGATCATAGAAACTAAGTCTCGTTCTTCAAACCCAACATAACCTAAACCTTTCGCCTTCTTATCAAAGCCTTCCAAAGTAGAAGCGCCCACAACACCTAATTTTCCAAATGAAAAAGCTAAAAGCAATAACGCGATCAAATTTTTACTTACACCAAGCCCTTTTATCACCTTCTCGACTCCTTTTTAGTTCGAAGAAGGCGAATATAACAGACTTTTAGCGATCAGACATAGCTGCAGGTGTTTGTTCTGGCATTTCATCAGGTGCAAATTGATTCGCTAACACCCAACTCGCTTGAGGCAAACCACCTTTTTTACGTTCGGCCATTTCATAAATTTGCTGCTCAAACAATTCTTGGTAATCTTCTCCCATCAGAGCCGCTTCTTTTTCATATGTGCTTAAACCCGACTCTATCCTTAATACCGATTCTTTGACTTCTTTAAGGCCATCAATCGCTAATCGTCCGCTACCTATCCATTCAGCATTACACCAGGCGCTTTTAGCTTCATAAAAGCCGTACTTGGCAGACCTTGGAATAACAAGATTACCGCGTTGTATTTTTTCTTCTAACCAAAGCGAAAAGATTTGTGATGCAAAACTAGATGCAATTATCTTTCGACGCCCCATAAAGTAACGCCAGCCTTCAAGCATGGAAGCCCTTGCAGAACTGTACGATGTTTTACTGTAGTTTTGAGCAAGCGACTCATAGGGAACATTCAAACCACGAGCAGTCCAACGTAAAATAGATTCTTCTAAGTTCACAAAACCATTGTCTGCATTACCACTTGTAAGCAGCTTAAGATTTTCACCAGGAACAAGGTGCGGTATTTTCGCACCATTCATTTTTATATTTGCGCCTTTATGGTATTGAGCCATTAACGCCATATACTTCTGAATATTGTCTGTACCGCCTTCCGACCCTATCACTTCAAAAGCAGCGTCTGAGCCTAATTCAGTTTCAATCACTGCAGCATACATTGCGTTAATGATTGCTTCTTGCAATTTTGTATGTTGCAGCTTAGGCAACATATGAAGCTGCTCCATCACAGACAAAAATTGATTTGTGCCTCTTGATTGGCCATCTTCAGTTGGTTCAAATATATGAATAAACTTTGGCCGACCATGCTTTGTTTCACGGTCTATACGATCCCACTTATAACCATAACCATTTCCAAAAATAGCGCCATGATCTTGAGATCTTACATTGAAAGCTAAAGAAGCCCCTGAATGATTAAACTCAATACCACCCCGAAGCCTTGAAGTATCCATTGCATTGTTTGGGTTACTCACACGCTTTGGACTAACGAGTTTTATATTCGTTATGCACGGTCTTCCTGGGCTAGTATCCCAGCCTGCAGAGGCCATTATCTCACCAAGCGTTGTATGCGTGCCGATACCCTCACGAATCATCATGGTAAATGTGCGCTTTCTTTCTGCATCTAACCAACAACCGATAGGGTCTTCTGCTTCTTCCATCCATAATGACTCTGCATCTTTACGAAAATCAGCAAGGTCTTTACTATCCGCGCCTAAACGTTTATTTCTTGGTTTGTAACTTAGTCGATAAGAATGTCCAACAATATTATCAATGTGAAGCTGAACACCACCCGAAGCAATACCATTGTTACGCCTTAAATCATCAGATCTTGCATTTCCTAAATCCAGCCCTGGCAAAATAGCGGCATCTGCAGACTGCAATGCAGGTGTATAATCGAGCATTTGACCACCAAAGCCAGCACCCCCACCATTTAATGAGGCCATTGGTTCACCGAATTGGTCTAGAAGTTTGACACTTGGATTCATTAAAATACACCTGCAGGCCCACGACGATTTGACGTAGCGCCTAGTTGTTTTTGGAGTGATGTAATATAGTTTCTTAATTTATCTACATCTGCAGGCTGATACTCTACAGACTTGCCATTTTGAACAAGTTTTGCTGCACGCTTACCAATTAACAAAGTATGTAATGCTGCATTTGCTTCATCTAACTGAGTTTGACTAGCCATTTCCTAACATCCTTCCTAATTCTGCCATGCTATCCCCATTCGCGGGTTTCTTAGTATTCGTCACGACAACTGTTGTTGATTTGACTGGCTGATTAATTGTTTCAGCCTTTCCAACAGGCTGACTGAACATATCAGCCTGAGTCATTTTTATTTCTAAAGCATCCCAGGCTGCAGGTGATTTAAGATTTACCCTGATAGCTCTTGCAGCATGTAAGGCGTATTGTTCGCAATCCCAAGCTTCAATTAACCTTCCTGGTCTTTGTTGCCAAATTAACCGATTAGGAACATTACGATGAGGCGCTTTTACTTCACCAGTCATTTGATCAAAGTAGTCGTCTCGAATGCCTTTATAAAAATGAAACCGTCCAATGCCTTTCACTAACAATTTAAGTTGACCTTCAACCCAATTCTTAGCTTTATTGGTTCCGACCATATGAACCTTTACACCATACTTATCCGCTTTTGTTTGCTTCTTGGGATTTTTATGGTTAATAACTTTATTAGATGGACGCACAAATATTTCAGGATCAGTTTTTTCACTTGATCCCTTTATTGCCATAACCTGGCAACCCGCTAATTTCTTTTGGTTCTTTATCACCCAAGAATAAACAGCGTCATTTGTATTACCGTCTGACGAATCAATCGAAATTGCAGAGGCATAAATATTAACCCCGCTCTCATGCTTAAACGGGGCAAAAACTAACTCATCTAATGCCGACCAAGCAGGGTCATTCTTATCAATTATTGTTACGCTTGCCGGAATTTCACCCCAGTAAATTGTCCATGATTCATCATTTCGGCCCCAGGCTTTAATGACAACGGCCAATCTATCGTGCTGTACATCAATACCAATAGTGACAACCAAACCTTTTTGCGGACATTCAAGTTCTTCATAGGTGTCATCTACATATTTTCTTAGGCTGTCTGCTTCTAATGAACCGCTATCAAACTGATAAGGTTTACCAAGTTTAGAATTAATAAACACTATCTTGGCATTTTCATCACCAAGCTTTGCACGATGCTCTGCCGTTAAGTAGTCATGAACAAGGTCAGCTAATCCCGTACCAGGTAAACAGCAATAAAGCTCTGATAACTGGTGAAAACCTTTAATACCATTAAACTTTTCAGTACCAACCCAGCCACCATATTTATCACCTGCAGCCAACGCATTCAGCACCGTATTTCTGATATTTTCTTGACGCTGGTAATCGTCCCAAACTGAACCGCAATCAAGAGGGCAAGCATATACTGCCGTCTGAGGTAGTTCACGACCATAGATAGCATGAACAAGACCTTCCTCACTTTGAAGACACTGTACATTGTCATAACTCAGAACGTGCTTCTCACCACAATCATGGCACTCAACGGGAAGCACACATTTATCAGAGGCTTCTAGATGTTTTTCAACCCGACTAAGACCAGCAACTTTTGGTGTACCACCAAGAACACGCTTACT
>Ga0105353_1000708_pt1 | contig 18108 bp, 14 predicted proteins | sample EN1Hudsemesocosm_2_FD_83657 | JGI IMG/M metagenome (GOLD analysis project Ga0105353, IMG submission 83657) | Methane-oxidizing microbial communities from mesocosms in the Hudson Canyon - EN10B Hudson Canyon | ecosystem: Environmental > Aquatic > Marine > Cold seeps | place: Hudson Canyon...
ACTAGATGATATCTTTAATCAGCCTGGGGTGCCTAGATTAGCTTTTAGTGCTTATTGGCAAAAAGTGGTTGAACGTCAGTCCAGTGGTCGTACGCGGAGTCAGCATAGTGAAACTTTAGCGGCTAACTCTATTAAGCAAATACAACAGCAGCAGAAGCTGCAGCAACAGATTCAACAGCAGTCTAATCATCACGCGGACGAAGAGCCACTAACGCAAATTCAAAAGCAGTTACAAGATAAGGTTCAAATGTCTGCGCCTTATTCCTCAAAAGATGACGAAGAAGAGATTACGGTTAGCCAGGCTAAGGTAAAAGGTCAGGGGCGCCAATCTTCACGGGATAACCTGGGCCACGAAGAGCCTCTGAGCTCTCATTCTGAAGATGCATGGTTAGACCTGCGTTTACGCATGAATCAGTTCTTTAGTGATGACAATACAACCCCTGAGCAAGTGATGACTTTACTTTCAAGTGGTATTTATAGTTATGGTGAGAAATTAGGGAATGCTTCGGTTGACCTTCTTCACGGCTTACTTCATGCTCTTGATCCTAAACAGCTAAGTGATGAACAGAAACAACTCCTGCTATCTGATTACGAGCGCATAGGGCTTGATGAATTCAAGCAGTCTCGACAAGCAATTAAGAAAAAAGTTCGTTATGACAGCTCTGGCTTTGGTGATCAGCAAAATTTAGCAAAAGCAATTCGTTCATCGGCTGAAGACATGCCTTTAGAAAGTCTTTTGGAATCGATAAAATACGCCTCCTTGGTTGACTCTTCTAGCGGTACATAAAATAATAAAACTTTTCCAGGATGGGAGAGGCGCAAAGGAGATATGTGTGATGAATAATGTGAAATGTTACCCCATTAAAGAGTCCGCTAAAGCACGTACAAAAGTAAATGCAGAGCAATATCAGGCGCTTTATGAGCAATCTATTCAGGATCCAGAGGTTTTCTGGGCTGAACAAGGCAAACGTCTGGAATGGATGCAGCCATATAGCAAAATTAAAGATGTTTCTTTTTCTTCATCAGATTTACATATTAAGTGGTATGAAGATGGTGTTTTAAATGCGTCAGCTAACTGTCTTGATAGGCATCTTGCTGAGCGTGCAGATCAAACTGCCATTATCTACGAAGGTGATGATCCTTCAGTATCTCGAAATATTACTTACCGTGAACTCCACGAACAAACCTGCAAATTCGCCAACGCGTTAAAAACTCAAGGTGTTGTTAAAGGCGATATCGTTACAATTTATATGCCTATGGTGCCAGAAACAGCCGTTGCGATGTTGGCTTGTGCGCGTATTGGTGCGGTTCATTCAGTGGTATTTGGTGGCTTTTCACCCGAAGCATTGGCTGCTCGAATTGCCGATGGCAAAGCTAAATGGGTAGTTACTGCAGATGAGGGTGTTAGAGGCGGTAAGTCAGTCGCTTTAAAAGAGAATGTTGATAAAGCTTTACAGCATGATTTAGTGACCACGGTTGAAAATGTGTTTGTCCTCAAGAAAACAGGCGCTGATATCGCGTGGACAGAAGGGCGTGATGTTTGGTATCACGAGCTGATGACACAGGCTTCCAGTGAATGTGAGCCTGAGCCGATGAATGCTGAAGATCCTTTGTTTATGCTCTACACCTCCGGTTCGACGGGTACGCCTAAGGGTGTGTTGCATACCACGGGTGGTTATATGGTCTATGCCTCGCTGACCCATGAAGTGGTATTTGATTACCAAGAAAATGATGTGTATTGGTGTACTGCCGATTTTGGTTGGATCACGGGACATAGTTATATTTTATATGGGCCATTAGCGAATGGTGCTGTAAGTGTTTTGTTTGAAGGCGTGCCGAACTATCCGGACTATTCACGTTTTTGGCAGGTTATCGACAAGCATAAAGTAAATGTACTTTATACTGCGCCTACAGCCATAAGAGCGCTAATGGCCGAGGGTGACGGTTATGTGAAGTCCAGTAATAGAAAGAGCTTACGATTATTAGGTAGTGTGGGGGAACCTATTAATCCAGAAGCGTGGGACTGGTATTACCATGTGATCGGTGAAGAGCGCTGCCCTATAGTGGACACTTGGTGGCAGACTGAAACGGGGGGAGTGCTTATTTCTCCTTTGCCAGGAGCGACTGAGCTAAAGCCTGGCTCTGCGTCACGGCCATTTTTTGGGGTGAAGCCCGCGTTAGTTGATAATGATGGTAATGTTCTTGAGGGTGAGGCAGAAGGCAATTTAGTGATGCTAGATAGCTGGCCGGGCCAGATGAGAACAGTTTATGGCGATCATGAGCGCTTCAAGCAAACTTATTTTTCTACTTACGAGGGTATGTATTTCTCAGGTGATGGTGCACGCCGTGATGCTGATGGATATTACTGGATTACGGGTCGTGTAGATGATGTATTAAATATTTCTGGTCATCGTATGGGGACAGCAGAAATTGAAAGCGCCTTAGTTGCTCACCCGGATGTGGCCGAGGCTGCTGTAGTGGGTTATCCACATGATATTAAGGGTCAAGGTATTTATGTTTATGTGAGTATGATGCACGATCACGATATTCCACAAACAGATGCGCTGAAAGCTGAGTTGAAACAGTGTGTTAGGAAGGAAATAGGGCCTATTGCAACGCCGGACCTGATCCAGTGGGCGCCTAATGGTTTACCTAAAACTCGCTCGGGTAAAATTATGCGCAGAATTTTACGTAAAATTGCAGCGAATGAGCACGATAGTTTGGGTGATACTTCTACCTTGGCAGACCCTACGGTAGTCGAGCACTTGGTTGCAAATAGGCTCAATCGTTAGATGTGAGCATACTTCAATACTAGGATGAAATTACAGGGTATTTTTACAGAGGCTGCCATACTATTGGGCGGCCTTTTTGTGTTATAGCTTTGCTATTTGGTCTTGCTTTTCAAATTTTGTTCAGTCTGTTTATTCGCTACATGCAAGAGTCTATTTCTTGTTCAATCCCGTGGTGACTAAAAGCGCTATTTAGAAAGTGGAATAGCAAGTAGTCTTGGTAAGGCCCAGCGCTTTTCTGGCACAGAGTTTTCTGTTCTGTTCAGTTCTGTACTTTCTTCTTTCTCTCGCTTTTCATTTGAATGTATCCCGCTTCTTGTTTGTTGTCATTTTGTTGTCATTTTGATTGATATCATATCGACTACATCTAGCATGTAGTATTATTGACTTGCTAATTATTCATACCTAATTGGGGGTATTATTGGCTTACTAATTACCAATGCCTAGCAGGTGGTATTATTGGCTTACTAATTGCAACTACCTAGTTAGTGGTATTATTGGTCTTGCAAATCAATAGGTTGCAAGGTTTGTGCTCCAAATCGGTGCGTTGCGAGTGATTCATAATCAAATGCTGATCCGAAATGGTGCTCATAATTGATATGAGAGTCTCCGAATATGTTATTTGGTCGAAAAGATAAGAAGCCTATAAAAATTGTTGATAAAGCCGTTAAGGAGTGGAAGTACACTACCTGTGGTTATTGTTCAACTGGTTGTTCCATTGAAGTTGGTCTCGATGAGGATGGCAAAGCTGTCGGCACGCGGGGCGACTCTGGTGCTGACGTTAATCGTGGAAAGCTCTGCATCAAAGGTATTTTCGAACACGAGCTTTTTGACTCGGCAGGGCGTGGCGATAAGCCTCTTATGCGTGATAAAGCTTATAACGATTGGAGTGAGGCCAGCTGGGACGATGCTCTGGATAAAACAGCGTCTGAAATAAAGCGTATCCAGGAAGCCTATGGTAAAGACTCATTTGCGATTGTTTCTACAGGGCAGTTGCTAACGGAAGAGTTTTACACTTTGGGCAAGTTAGCGCGGGGTTGTATCGGTACTAATAACTACGATGGTAATACAACTTTATGCATGGCTTCAGCTGTATCAGGTTATAAACGCTCTTTTGGTTCGGATGGCCCCCCAGGTTGCTATGACGATTTTGAGCATACTGAATGTTTAATCGCTTGGGGTTCTAACTTGCCTGAGCAGCATCCAATTATCTATTGGCGCTTGAAAGAAGCCTTAGAGAAAAGAACTTTTCCGGTTATTGTTGTTGACCCTCGTGTCACCATGTTTGCGCAGTTTGCAGATATCCACTTACCGATTACCCCCGGTACCGATGTTGTACTTCAAAATAGTCTTATGCACGTTATTCTGAGCGAAGGCCTGGAAGATAGGGATTACATTGATGCGCACACTCAAGGTATTGAAGAGGTGGAAGCGCTTGTTAAGGATTATGATCCTGTTACAGCATCCAAAATTTGTGGCATTGATGAAGATACTATTCGAAATGTCGCGCGTATTTATGCAAAAGCCGGTACAGCGATGAGTATCTGGACAATGGGTATTAATCAAAGTACGCACGGCTCCGATGGCGTTGTGGGTATTAATAACCTTAACCTGGTTACGGGCAATATTGGAAAACCAGGTGGTACCAGTTTGTCTATTACTGGTCAATGTAATGCGATGGGTACACGTGAGTGGTCATCGTGTTCGGGCTTACCTGGTTACCGTTATCTTGAAAATGAGCAAGATCGAGAAGAAATTGCAGACTTTTGGGGGATAGATAAAGATTTCTTTCCAACGAAACGCGGTTTGGCGGAAACCGATATTTTCCCTGCTATTGAAACGGGCGAAATAAAGGGCTTATGGCTGGTAGCAACTAACCCAATGACGTCAATGCCTCAAACGGCACGAGTCAGAAAGGCGCTTGAAAAACTTGAGTTTTTGGTGGTGCAGGATAGTTATAAAGATGTCGAAACCAACCAGTACTCGCATATGTATTTACCGGCAGCGGTTTGGGGGGAGAAGGAAGGTGTCTTCACTAATACTGAGCGTAGAGTGAATTTAGTACGTAAGGTGATGGAGCCTCATGGTGATTCGCAAGCCGATTTCTGGATCTTCAAAGAGTTGGCAAAACGCTTCCCTAACGGTCAGAAAATCAAGTTCTCTGAAACGACTGATGAAATTTTTAAGGAAATGACCGAGTTATCTAAAGGTGAAGGGCGTACATTAGATATATCAGGAATGAGTCACGAGAAAATTGCAGCCTCTAAAGGTATACAGTGGCCTTTCCGTGAAGGCTCAGAGCAAGATAAAGGCGACCCTCGTTTGTATACTGATGGTAAGTTCCAAACCAAGAACCAGAAGGCAAATTTAATTCCTTTGCCCTATATCGAGAATAATGAAACTCCTTGTAATGATTACCCCTTCTGGATGAATAGTGGTCGCGTGGTAGAGCATTTTCATACCCGAACCAAAACAGGTAAGTTAGGAAATCTAAATAAATTTAGTCCAACACCTTATATGGAAATGAACCCTGACGCGGCACGTGAATTAGGCGTTGCGCATCAATCGTATGTGCGAATTGCGTCGCGTCGTGGTGATGCTGTGGTAATGGTACAGCTAACACAACGTGTATCTCGGAACATGGTATTCATTCCATTCCATTTTTACGACTGTGTGAATCGTGTGTCTCTTGGTTTATTAGACCCACATTCACGCCAGCCGGCCTTTAAACAGTGTGCTATTCGAATTGAGCCTATTGATCAAGAGATGGCCGGCCATCTAAATGTAGAGCGAAGAGGGTTTTAAGATGTTGAATTTATTAACTAAAGTTCGTGATCATTTAGATAAAATGGGGGTTGAGTATGTTGAGCCAAATACGACCGAACGTGATACCTATGAGCTACGTGATAATGAGCAAAGCTATGCGAAGCTCTATGACCCTAAAGTTGAAAAGAATAAAGATGGTATCAACCAATATGGTCAAGCGATTGATTTATTAGAGTTAACTGAAGGCGCCTTTGAAAAAGGCCGCTCCATGAATATCAATGACAACCCGAGTGTGGGTACTAACCCAAACCGTAATAAGCAGCACGGGTTTCATTTTACAGCAGATAACTGTATTGGCTGTCATGCCTGTGAAGCAGCTTGCAGTGAAAAGAATGAAAACCCGGCTCACTTAGCGTTTCGCTCAGTCGGTTACGTTGAAGGTGGTTCGTACCCAGATTATAAGCGTATGAATATTTCAATGGCCTGTAACCATTGTGATAACCCTGTTTGCTTGAAAGGCTGCCCAACCAAGGCCTACACCAAACACACCGAATATGGTGCGGTATTACAAGATCCTGATACCTGTTTTGGTTGTGGATATTGTACTTGGGTTTGTCCATACAATGCGCCTCAGCTTGACCCGATCAAGGGGCAGGTATCCAAATGTAATATGTGTGTTGATCGACTCGAAGTGGGGCTCAAGCCGGCTTGTGTTTCCGCTTGTTTGGGGAATGCACTGAATTTTGGTGTGATTGAAGATACGCCAGAAAATCGTGAGCAAACCAAAACCTCTATACCGGGCTTTCCTGATCCATCGATCACTCAGCCTAATATTCGTTTTCAACAAACTAAAAATATGCCAGAAGAGATGACTCGAACCGATGTTGAGCCTCTCAAATACCATAAACAAGAAGATGGAACTTATCGTTCTGTTGTTGATGAAAAGGCAGGTAAGGAGCGGTTGTGGAACATTGCTCGTTTAAGTTCGCGTGAGAATCCTTTGGTCATCTTTACACTTTCAACGCAAGCTGTGATTGGCTCGTTCTTGTTATTGTTCCTAGGGCCTTTACTGGGTCTTGAAGCCTTTGCGTTTTTGAGTGAAAGTGCTGTCACTTATCCTTTATTGGTAGCGCTGATATTAATTCAGGGTGGGGGGTTATTCTTATCTACTTTGCACCTTGGAAAACCACTGCGATTCTATCGTGGCTTTAATAACCTTCGTTATTCGCCTTTAAGTCGCGAAGCCTTAGGGATTGCGTTGTTCTTTGCAGGTTTAACTGGTTATACCGTTCTATTGGCACTAAATGAATGGCTGCAATGGGCCTGGTTAGAGCCTGTGATCGTGGGCGTCGGTGTTTTTTCTGTGGTATCTGCAGTTGTGGGTTTGTACTTCATGCACTGTATCTACCGTATTGAAGCGCGCCCATTCTGGAATCACTGGCAGGTACTAACTAGTTTCTTTGGTTCAACCTTAAGTGCTGGTGGTGTGTTGTTTGGTCTTTTTACCTTGGTTGCTTATACTACTTCTGATTTAAACTTTGCGCCTTTACTGTCAGTTGTTGCGGGTGCTGTCTTTGTTGGTTTGTTGGCGGAGGCTGTTGGTTTATTTGGGCATGCGCACTACTTGAATAAAGAGGAAGGTGAGGGTGCCGCGGCACATTATATTCAATGGACTACTTTTGGGAATACCTATCTTGCTCGAAATATCAGTATCGCAGTTGCTTTAGTGATTGCTGCTACTTTCTGCTTATGGGTCCCAACGGGTTGGTTTGCTGCTAGTGTTGGTGTGCTGGCTAGCCTTGCATTAATTGTTGCTTTGTTTGCTGGTCGAGCTTTGTTCTATGTGTTGGTTATTCCAACAACAATGCCGGGTGCTTTTTTCTGGAAGAACAAGGGTTTTGAGGAGCATGCGAGAGATATTGGCTTAGCAGATATGCCGCAAGTGGGTGTCGTTCCAGACCTTCATTGAACCGATAATTTGATGTTTACTTAAATAAAAGGCCTATATTCGAAACCGACTAATGTCAGTTTTGAATATAGGCCTTAATTTTTGTAAGACGCTTTGTACTAGGCGTTAGCCTTTGTGGTTAATACGCTCTGTTCTGAAATTGAGCGTCATATTGAGCTTGGATTTCTGATATCTGTAATGAGTTAGCCTGTATATGATTAAAGGGAGCTAAACATAGTTCAGAAAGGGTATCTGATAATTTAGTAGGGGCCAACATAAGCTCCTGATCAACTAGCTGTTCCTCGTCTGTAGAGTAGGCGTGTGTGAATGGCTGATCTAGTAAAGATTGATAAATATTATTTTCAATAATTGATTGAGAAGAGTGTTCCTGGCCTTTTCGTAATGCTGCAATTCGAGCTAATACTTTTGATGCTACTGTTGCCATAAATAAGCCTTTCTAATGCTGAGTTGACATCTGAAAGCAATCTTTATGGCTAAAGCGTCACTAAGATTGCTTCAATATTCTAGCTCTAATTATAGTCAGTCGCTCCGGTCTTAATAGCTTGAATGTGTAAAGGATTCGTAACAATTTGTTTCAGAAACATGTTATAAAAGCGGTGATTTTATTTTTTTACCAGATAAACACCGCTTTCAATATGATGGGTATAGGGGAATTGATCGAATAAGGCAAAACGTTCAATTTTATGGGTTTGTGTGAGTACTTTTAGGTTTTCCTCTAGCGTTTCCGGATTGCATGAAACGTATACAATATTTGTATACTGGCTAATCATTTTACAGCTCTCTTCATCAAGTCCGGAGCGGGGAGGGTCGACCAAGACCGTTTGAAAGTCTGTTTCTTCTAAATTTAAGTCTTTTAGGCGCCGGCGTTTTTGTGTGCCGTTCATATGGCCTGTAAACTCTTCAGCACTTACGCGTGCAAAGTCAATATTTTCGATGTCGTTCATGGCTTTGTTATCTAGTGCGGCTTTGACGGATGTTTTGCTGATTTCACTTGCGAATACACGCCGAAACTTGTCTGCCATTGCGATTGAAAAGTTACCGTTGCCACAATATAGCTCTAGCAAATCTGACTGGCTTCCATCTACACAGTCTCTTGCCCAGCTCAGCATGTGCTGATTCATCTCGCCGTTAGGTTGAGTGAATCCACCTTCAATTTGCTTGTATCTTAATTTCTTTCCATCGACATCAAGTACTTCAATAACATGATCTTGATCTAGCAGAATGCGCATTTTCTTTGCGCGACCAATAATATGAATGCCGAATTTTTCTTTAATTCGTTTGGCTTCCGTTATCCACTCTTCGTCTAACTGGCGGTGGTAGATGAAAGTAACGAGCATGTCGCCTGAGAGGGTATTGAGATATTCCAATTGAAATAAACGGTGTTTTAAAATTTGGGATTGGTTTATTTCTGCAATAAGTTTTGGCATTAGCGCTACTATTGCGTGACTAGCGATGGGGAATTCGGTAATTTCAATGGGCACATTTTTAGTGCCGCGTTCAAACATCGCATGAAAGCAGCGCTCACCATCGTGCCAAATTTTGAACTCAGCTCGTAAACGGAAATTTTGTGGCTTGCTGGCAAATACCTGTAATTCAGGGATATCAAATTGGTTGAACTGTATCTGTATACGCTGAGATTTTTCAGCTAACAGTGTTTGATATTGGTCTACTTGAATTGCTTGCATTTAACAAATACCTGCCAGAATAAAACGGGCAGGCATTATAAAGGAAGAAATGACTATTTGGGAGTCATAGCTTAATCATTAAAGGCTTTAGCCCCTAATGAAAATGCGAATGTAGTGATCCACTAACAAAAATGCAAATAAAGCCGTCAGATAAAAAATAGAGTAAGCAAAGGTTTTCATAGCGTGTTGATCACCTTCAGATACGTAGAGTTTGTAGGCATGGTAAATAAAGCCAATGCCGAGGGAGACAGCACCGGCTAAATAGATCAGTCCTGACATCTGAATAGCGAAAGGAATAAGTGTCACGGCCAATAGCATGAAGGTATAAAGCAATACCTGCGTCTTTGTAAAAGGAATGCCATGGGTAACAGGGAGCATTGGTATATCGACCTTCGCATAATCATCTCGGCGGCGTATGGCTAATGCCCAGAAATGTGGCGGGGTCCAAATGAAAATGATCAGAAAGAGTAACAGTGCTTCAGAATTTACTTCACCCGTTACCGCTGCCCAACCCAGTATAGGAGGGGCTGCACCTGCTGCTCCGCCCCAGATAATATTCTGAGGTGTGCTTCGTTTTAAGAACATAGTATAAATAACGGCATAGCCGATCACGCAAATAAAGGTGAGTAAGGCGGTTAATGGGTTAGTGGTGGCCAAAAGAATCGCCATAGAGATAACGGTCAACGACAGGGCAAATGTTAATGCAGCTCGAGAAGAAAGCCCGCCAGTAGGAAGCGGTCTGCCTTTAGTGCGTTCCATCTCTGCATCAATTTTTTGATCGACCCAGTGATTAACAGCAGCGCCTGAGGCAGCAGCAAGACCTATTCCCGTTGATGCATAGAACAATAGGTCCAAGGGCACCATTCCCGGGGTAGATAAGAGCATGCCGACGACAGCAGTGAACACTATCAGTAAGACAACTTTAGGCTTACATAGCTCTAAATATTGCCGCCAGGTTATAGTGACTTCTTCTGGGTTAGTCGCTGTTTTTGAGAGAGTAGTATCGGTCATGATCAATTTCTCTTATTGTTGTTTTCACTTGTTCTTACCCACCTACAGAAACTAACACATACCCTGAAATAGGGTGGTAAGTATGTAATTTAATTAGTTTCATAGGTAGAACGTATTTTTTAGTCTGTACGGTGCTTTGATCGTACAGTTTTTAGCTAACACTGCATTTTGATAAACAAGTAACTTATAGAATATTTTATTTGTTTAACTTAACCTGCTGGTGCTGCTCTTGTTTCTATGTGTTGCGTTTGTGTTTTTATATTGTTTTTTACAGACAGTTTTCGTTTGACTGTCACTAAGCTTAATAATAATACTGCCGCGCCACCATTATGTGCAACTGCTATGGGTATTGGAAGTACTAAAATGATATTCAGTAGACCTAATGTGACTTGTATAACTAAAGCAATGGCGATTAATGTACCTAATTTTCTGGCTAAAGCCGAGCCTAATGAAAATAGCTTTAGTGCTAAACCTCCAGTAACCAATAGTGTAATTAGTGCACCTAAGCGATGTGTTAAATGTACTGCTGTGCCGGCCTCTAAAGAAAGGCGGCCGCCCTCATAGTCAATGCCAACTTCACGCCATAAGGTGAAGCCTTCGGCAAAATCAGTCGGTGGTAGCCATTGGCCCTGGCATGTGGGTAAATCATAACAATGTAGTGCGACATAGTTTGTGCTGGTCCAGCCGCCTAAAGCAATCTGACAATAAGTGACGATTAAAGCAAGTAAGGCCCAGTTTATTACTAAGGGAGAAACTTCAAGCAGGTAATTGGCTTTATGTTGATGGCTTAGAAATGTCCACCAAAGTAGGGCTAGCGTTAACATGCCTCCTAGCAAGTGGAGGGTCACGATAGCTGGCTTGAGTAGCATCGTGACTGTCCACATCCCCAATGCGCCTTGTAAGCACACGATGCCTACCAATAATATGGGGAGCTTGACCTGTTGGCCTGCAATTTTACGTTGCTTAATGGCTATGCCGGCCATGATGACAATAATGAGGCCTAGGGTGCTGGCAAAATAGCGATGGATCATTTCTTTCCAGGCTTTGGGGGCTTCGAAGGGGCGTTCTGGAAAGGCTGTATTGGCTTCTAATATGGATGGAGAATCTGATGGGGCAATTAATTGACCGTAGCAGCCTGGCCAGTCAGGGCAGCCAAGCCCCGCATCCGATAAGCGAACGTAAGCCCCCAAAACTATAACAAACAGGGCTAGGCATGTCGCTAATAGGCTGAGTCGAAAAAAAACTTTGTTCATGAATTTCGTGCTCGTTTGAACAGATTGATAGCGTGGTAATAATTAATCTATGTGATAGCGGCGTTATATTAATTTTATAGTTTTGGTTTGTTTACTTTTAGCAGTCGCTTGAAATCATCTAACATGCCTTTTTGATCTGAGTCGGCAGGATACACCATCATCAGATTACCGTATGGGTCAACCATAAAAATACTGTTTTCAATCTCAGGGGTAACAGAGGAAAAGGCTGTTATAAGTGCTTGGGTGCTCGTGTTTTGATTTGACACAATCGCTAGTTGTGGAAAATCATTGCTTAGATCAAATTTTAAGGTTTCAAGTGCTTCAGGGCTTTGTAGTAACACTAGAGGTTTTATCACCTGGCGGTTCACGCCCATCGCTTTACGAACTTGGCGCATAGTGAATAGTGTATCTTTACAGGCCTTCTCGCAATTCGCCGTCACGGTAATTATTGACCAGTTACCGTTCAAATCAGCATTACTTAAGGTGGTGCCATCTTTAAGAGATAAAGAAAACTGGCCTAAAGGAATGAGGGGTGAGATCAGTTCACCATTATTATTTGGTTGTTCGAATGCAATGGGGTCACCGCCATAAAGAAAGTACCAAGAAAGCACATAGGGCAGGCCGAAAAGTAACAGCATTATCAGAAGGGGATTGCTTAGCGTATTAAGTACTTTCTTTGGTTTAGGCATATTTTGTTTAGGCAGATTATTGGAATATTGTATTGATGTATCAGTCATGAAGAGATCCTTTGTTATTCTTTTTTATGCTTAAACTCGAGTAGGCTATTAAAACAAACAATGCGAAAACAAACCACTGTATAGCATAACCAATATGCATACCGGACTTAGCTTCAAATTTTGGCCATTTCCTTACTAATGAAGACTTCTTGGACGGTTTGAGTCTGAGCACTAAGGGAAGTACTTTATACTTATTTACTTGTTCAAATACTTTGGTATCCATGTAGTACCAAAGAGGTGGGGTTTCAGAGATGGGGTGGTCAATGCTGCCAAGTATGACGGGTTTAGAGCGTGGTTTAACTAATACGCCCTCAATTTCATTTTTTTTCAGAGGATGTGGAATATCGGGTAATATTTTTCGGTCTCTATTTTGAGGAATCCAACCACGGTTAACGAGAATTATCGCCTTGGTATCTGCAATTTCGAATGGACTGATGATGTAATATCCAGGCTTACCCTGATGAATGATGTTATCTAATAGGAACTCGTCTTCTGAGATGAATTTCCCTTTAGCATTGGCTTGACGATGAGCTTGTAATTCATCTTGTGATTCATTCAATGAGCGAGCGGGTTCTTGAATGCGAGAGTCGATGACTGCTTTCAAAGCTTTTTTCTCACTTGCTCGATCGATTTGCCACAGGCCTAGGCTGAATAATGCTGTAAAAAGTATTAAACAGAAGAAAGATAAGAATAATGTAGGCTTAAACGAGTACTGCATGGTTTGGTATTAAGCGTTTTTTTGGTACGCTGCTCTTGTTAAGTTTAAAAAAGAAAATTGCCTTTATAACGATTATAAAAATGAGATTTCTATGAGCCTGTATAAAATTATTGTGATTGTAAATTTAGTTCTAGTATTAATTAGTTTGGGTGCCGGAGCCGTGTTTTTAACAAAAGATGACAACAAAGATACCCGAGTACTAACTGCTTTGACAATTAGGATATCTCTATCTATTTCTTTAGTAGTGTTACTAATAGTTGGCTATTACTTAGGCTTAATCAGACCGAACCAATACTAACGAGTACTGATCAATATTGTCGAATTAAGTCGTTCTAGATTAAGCCGCGACCTAATTGTCATCCCCGAAGTCTCTAATCGGGGATCCATTTTTTTTCCTATGGATCCCGGCTGACCAAAAGTAGGCGCTTTAAGCGAGAGCCCACCGGGATGACTGGATATTGTTGTTATCTCTATGGTTTACCTAAAGCCAATATACAAAGAAGTACAAACCTAGCCAAACCACATCTACAAAGTGCCAGTACCAAGCAACGGCTTCAAAAGCAAAGTGTTTCTCTTTGCTGAAGTGTCCTTTTGCGCATCGGACTAAAATAGTTAACAGCATGATGGTGCCAATAGTGACATGCATGCCATGAAAGCCGGTTAGCATATAAAAAGTGGAGCCATATATGCCTGAATTTAGTGTCAAACCCATTACGTCGTATGCATGTATGTATTCGTAGGCTTGGAAGCCAAAGAAAATAAAACCAAGCGTAACGGTTGATGCCAAGCCTGCTAATACCTGAAATTGGTGTCCCTTTTTAAGCGCGTGATGTGCCCAAGTAAGTGTCACACCACTGGAGAGAAGTATCACCGTGTTATAAAGCGGTATACCGCCTGCGCCCATCGCTTCTTTAACTTGTGTATAGTTAGTGCCTGCGTCGGGAGTGGTGAGTAATGGCCAGCTAGCTTTAAAGCCATCCCACAATAGATTAGAACTACCTAGGTGACCTTCTCCTCCAAGCCAGGGTAATGAAATGGCTCTGATATAATAAAGTACACCGAATAGAGCGATAAAGAAAAAGACCTCAGAAGTAATAAACCAGATCATGCCTTGTCGGAAGGAGGTGTCTACTTGTGTGCTGTACTTACCTGACATGCTTTCATCTATGACCTCGCCAAACCAGCCAAAGAATAGATAGCATATGACCGCTAAACCCGTGAAGAGCATGTAGGATCCGGCGTTTATATCATTTACCCAAAATGCGATGCCCAGTACGGTAAAGAATATACCGACAACGGCAATAATGGGCCACTGACTACCGTGGGGGACATAATAGTTTTCAGAGCTTGCTGCTGACATGATTCCCTCTTCTTATTCTGTTAAGTATTTAAGTTATTTATTTCTGTTTAATTACTGAGCTGCTTGTTCGGTTGATCGATCGGCTTTGTTGTTAACTGGAGCCCACCGTTGGTAAGTTTGCTTTATTCGGTTTTAGAGAGTCAGAGCGATTTGTATCCATTATGGTATAAGACAAGGTGATGGTAGAAATGTCTTCTGGAATCGCCGGATCTATTACAAATTGTAGACCCATATCTTTGGCTTCGCCTGCTTGTAGTGTTTGAGTTTCGAAACAGAAACACTCTATCTTTTTCAAATGCTCAGACGCTTGCCACGGTGTTACGCCAGGAATAGATTGTGTGACAACCGTTCTATCTGAGTTGTTTTTGAAAAAATAATTGACCGTTTTCTTTTCGCCTGGATGCACCGTAACGGATTTGACGCTCGGGCCAAATTCCCAAGGGACATTGCCATTTATAGTGGCGTCAAACTGGACAGTAATGAGCCTCTCCTTATTTTTTTCATCTGTCGCTTCACTAATTTCAAGCGCTAAAGAGCGGGCGCTGTTTGTAGATATAGTACTCAAACCAGCGATATCACAAACCAGCTTATATAAGGGCACCATGGCAAAAGCAAAACCAAACATTAATAAGGTAATAAGTGCGAGTGTTAGCACCGTTTTTTTCTTTTTATTTTGGGCTGGTGCAGCGACCTGAGTCTCAGTGCCGAGTTCTTCAGGAATATGCTGTACGGGCTTATCTTTATCCATGTTGTCCATAGGTATCCAGTATTTATGCTTGTTGGTGGGCGCTAGATTCTCACGGGTCTAGTGTTGAACGACTAAGCGCCATATCCTAATGTTTTGCTCACGCCCCAAGCTGCAACGCATAAGCTTGAAATAGCTAAACCACCTAATATTAAAGCCACGCGTAGGTTGGCTTTCTTTAGTTCGGGACTTAGTTCTTGTTGGTCCATAATAACTCCGTAATTTAAATGGGTGACAGCATAGCTGATCACCCGTGTTTTCATTATTAGATAAATTTCAGTTAATTATTTAACTGTTGGCGGTGTCTCAAAGCTATGAAACGGAGGCGGTGAAGGTAAGGTCCACTCAAGTCCTGGCGTACCAATTTGCGAACCTTCCCAAGGTTGGGCAGGGGCTTTTTCACCACCTCGTACAGTTTGAATAATAATGTATACAAACAATAAGTGAGACAAACCGAAAATGAAGGCGCCAATACTGGAAATCTGATTGAACTCAACGAACTGAACGCTGTAATCAACAATTCGGCGTGGCATACCTGCAAGCCCTGAGAAGTGTTGAGGGAAGAACGTTAAGTTGAAACCGATGGTGGTCCACCAAAAGAAAATCTTACCTAAGGTTTCGTTGTACATGTGGCCTGTCCATTTGGGTAACCAGTAGAATACGCCAGCGTAGAGGCCAAATAATGCACCAGGGATAAGGGCATAATGAAAATGTGCAACAACAAAATAGGTGTCGTGATACTGTAAGTCAGCGGGAACTACCGCCAACATAACACCTGTCGTGCCTGCAAAAGAGAACATGACGATGATAGCAATGGCAAAAAGCATTGGTGTTTCAAAGGTCATTGCACCGCGCCACATAGTAAACATGAAATTAAACAGCATTAAGCCGACAGGGATGGAAATGAGTATGGTGCCAATCATAAAGTAATTGGTTGCTGCGACTGACATGCCAATCGTGTATTGATGGTGTGCCCAAACCACCATACCTAATACTAATAAGACACCCATACCCCAGACTAAAGGCTTGTAGCCAAAAAGTGGTTTGCGTGAAAAGGTAGGAACGATAATACCAAGCACGCCGATAGAAGGCAGCAGTAATACATAAACTTCTGGATGACCAAAAAACCAGAATAAGTGCTGGAATAATACGGGATCGCCGCCGCCAGCCGCGTCAAAAAAGCTGGTGCCGAAGTGTCTATCAAATAGCAGCATGGTTACGCCACCTGCGAGTGCTGGCATTATCATAATGAGCAAGATAGCTGTAAATAACCATGCCCATACAAATAATGGCAACTTCATGAAATCGAGCCCTGGCGCGCGCATGTTGAGTATGGTGGTTACGATGTTAATAGCGGCCAATATGGATGAAATGCCTAAGACGTGAAGGGTGAATATTAATAAATCCATCCCCATTCCCGCTTGAATAGACAGAGGAGGGTAGAGTGTCCAGCCGGTATTTACAGGCGCGCCGCCACCAAAAAATGGTACCAGGATCGATAGAATAAGTAAGGCTGCTGCGGCAGGTAGTAACCAGAAACTAAGGTTGTTTAGTCGTGGCAGAGCCATATCTGGCGCACCGATCTGTAAAGGAATCATCCAGTTGGCCATGCCCGCTGCGGCAGGCATCACAACCCCGAATACCATGATGATGGCGTGAGTGGTCACCATATTATTAAACAGGTCTGGCTCAAGAAATTGAAGACCAGGGAAATATAGTTCAGCGCGGATGAGCATGGCCATACCGCCGCCTAAAAATAACATGACCAATGAAAAGATAAGGTACATGGTACCGATATCTTTATGGTTAGTACTGAATAACCATCGGCCTATGCCTTTTGGTGGTTCATTATGATGATCTTCTGCATGGTGTTCTTCAGGGGTGGCTTTGTCTTGAGTAATTGTTACACTCATTTTTATCTCCTCTTAGCGCGCAGCTTTCACGTCGGCAGGTTGAACGGCATCGCCTGTATTATTTCCCCATGCATTTCTTTCATAGGTAGCAATGGCTGCGATTTCTAAGTCATTAAGTTGTGCGCCCCAAGGTGCCATCGCTGTTCCGGCAGCGCCTTTAATAATAATGTCTAGATGTTTGTTTACATCACCTAACGCAATAGCGCTGCCTTTTAGGGCAGGGAATACTGGCTGAACGCCTGAACCGTCGGGTTTATGGCAAGCTGCACAATTGGTGTTGTATAGGGTTTCACCCCTCTCCATTAATGCACTTAGCTCCCAGATTTTATCTGAAGATGCTTCGGCTGCTTTCGCAATTTTTAGCTCTTTCTGGTTCGCCATCCAGTTATCATATTCAGCTGGCGCGATAGCCTTGACTTCAATGGGCATGAAGGCATGGCCTGTTCCGCAGTTTTCTGCACATTGGCCCCGGAAAGTGCCTTCTTCTTCAATAATGGTCCAGGTTTCATTAATGTAACCCGGGATCGAATCTTTTTTGACGGCAATGGCGGGCACCCACCAGGCGTGAAGCACATCGGTTGCGGTATGAAGGAAGCGAATTCGGCGATCGGTCGGAAGCACCAGTTGATTGTCTACCATGCGAAGATAGCCTTCTCCTGCCTGCTCTTCTGGTAAGAGGCTACTGACGATTTTGATATCGTCTTCCATATATTGATAGGTCCACTTCCATTGGGATCCTGTGACCTTAACGGTTATGTCGGCCGGGGTTTTATCTTCAATAAGATCAAATGTTGAGCTGGCGCTACCGGCTATGCTTAGATCAATCCCTAGTACAATGGCAGGTACCAGTACCCAAGACCAGGTGCCAAACCAGCTATTATGGAATTCTTGATCGGGTTGATAGTCTTTAGACTTACGAAATTTGAATATGGAGTAAGTAATGACGACGGTGACGAGCACCATGATGATTAAAGCGACCGTTGCTGTCAGCATATGAAGATCAAATACTTCACGCGTGACAGGTGAGACGGGTTCTGGAAGGTTGAATTTATATTCAGAGAACGCAGTCTCAGAAGCAAGTAACAAACTTGGTATCGCAAGAAGTTTGCTAAGCTTGCGTGAACGATTTGGCATCCGTTGATCCTCATCAAGGCATCCAAAG
>Ga0105353_1000722_pt1 | contig 17859 bp, 10 predicted proteins | sample EN1Hudsemesocosm_2_FD_83657 | JGI IMG/M metagenome (GOLD analysis project Ga0105353, IMG submission 83657) | Methane-oxidizing microbial communities from mesocosms in the Hudson Canyon - EN10B Hudson Canyon | ecosystem: Environmental > Aquatic > Marine > Cold seeps | place: Hudson Canyon...
ATTCAGAAGGTTATAAAGGTCAAGCGGTCGATTTAACTTCTGGTTTTAATAGTTCAGCAGCATTAAGACAACCTGTTGCGCCAGAATCGGTTGAGTCAATCGAATTTGGTTTAAAAGGAACATTTATCGAAGATCGTTTGTCGGTGAATATTGCACTATTCACTTCTGAGTTCCAAGATTACCAATCGTTAGCACAAGATCCGGTAAACTTTGGTTTTAACGTGACCACGGCGGGTGATTTAGAAACCAAAGGTTTTGAAATAGAAACTGTTTTTCTAGCGACTGAAGATTTAGAACTAACGTTTAATGCTACCTATCAAAAAGCGCAAATTACCAAAAATGATGGTGGGCAATGTTACCCAGGGCAAACATACGAGCTAGGTTGTGATTTATCCGATGGAAAGGGTGGATTCATACAAGAAATGGAAGGTGCTGAGTTAGCCAATGCGCCTGAGCTTAAGTATTTCTTAGCAGCTAATCAACATATCGAGCTTTCTGCAGAGTATACTGCCGTAATTAATGCTTCGTATTCTTGGCAAGATGAAGTGCAATATGCCACGGATAGAAATCCATTAACGGTACATGAAAGTTATGGCTTAGCGAATTTGAGCGGCACTATTATGGATACAGAGGGTTTGTCCCTTTCGTTATATATTAATAACCTTTTTGATACCAGTTATGCTTCTCGATTAGTTGCTGGAGGGGGGGCTTTTGGTGGCTCAACATCAATAGGGCATATGATTCCAAAAGGAGCTGAGCGTACTTTTGGTATACGTGTTAGCTACTCTTATGAGTAAAGAAACTGATCAAACTTTTTAGTTAATACTTACGCCCATATTTTAGTTAAGTATGGGCTTTTTACTCAAGCAAGTGGAAGAATGTATATGAGTTTAACTATATTTATCAAAGGTATAATAACATCAGTGATATTGAGTAGTTTATTATTGCCGGCGCTAGCAACTGCTGAAAAACCCAATGTTATTTTGATCATGGTTGATGATATGGGCTATTCCGATATTGGCAGTTTTGGTGGTGAAATAGACACGCCAAATATTGACAAATTAGCGCAACAAGGAATTAAATTTAGTCAGTTTTATAATACTAGCCGTTGCAGCTCAAGTCGTGCGTCATTATTAACCGGTCATTACCCACATCAGGTACAAATGGGACATCTTGCAGGAAAAAGATTTCAGCAATTTGACGGTTACCAGGGCGATTTAAGTCATGATGTTACAACATTACCTGAAGCACTTAAAAGCAATGGCTATCAGAACTATATGGTCGGCAAATGGCATGTGGCTAATTACGGCGCTAAAGAGTTAGACACGTCAGATATTTCAACCTTTAAAAACACCCCGATTAAAAGAGGCTTTGATCAGTTTTATGGCACGTTACTAGGGGGAAATAACTATTTTAGTCCAAAATATTTATTTCGAAATAATCAGGCTGAAACGGCTAAAAGTGAAAATTATTATTACACAGATGCCTTAAGTGCTGAAGCGGTAAACTTTATTAGTGATCATAATCGAAAAAATCCATATTTCATGTATGTTGCCTATACCGCACCACACTGGCCAATTCAAGCGCCAGCAAAGTCCATCAAAAAGTACCGTCAACGTTATCAGCAGGGCTGGGATAATATTCGTGAGGCGCGTTATAGCAAAATGCTTTCTTTAGGCCTGATAAAATCAGACTGGCAGCTATCTGCTCGTGAAAAAGGTGTACCAGCATGGGTTGATGCGAAAGATAAAGCTTGGCAAATAGAACGTATGGCCGTGCATGCAGCGATGGTTGACCATGTGGATCAAGGCATCGGTAACATCGTTTCAACCGTTGCTAAAACCAATGAGTTAGACAATACCCTAATTATCTTTTTATCTGACAACGGCGCTAGTGCGGAAGTTATCCCAACTGTTTATCCTGATTTTGCTAAAGCTATATTTGATAAATATACGCCAGCAAGTGGCGAAAAAACGGCTATTGGTAATGATGTTAACGTTATGCCAGGAGCTAAAACCACTTTTCAAACTATGGGCCTTGAATGGGCTAATGTCTCGAATACGCCGTTTCGCCAACATAAAAGTAAGGTACATGAAGGCGGCATAGCCTCACCATTAATTGTTAGCTGGCCTGTAGGGCTTAAGTCCAATGCAAATTCAGTGGTTCATAGTCCAAGTCATGTTATTGATATTATGAGTACCGTGCTTGACGTTACTAAAACAAAAGCACCTCAAGGTGAAGATAAAATAAGCGGTATTAGTTTATTACCACAATTACATGGTAAGGCAGCGCCTCAGCGGACGTTATTTTGGGAACATGAAGGTAACCGCGCTGTACGTGACGGTGAATGGAAATTAGTGTCAATGTTTGGAAAACCATGGGAATTATATAATGCGGCTAATGATAGAACGGAAGTGCATGATGTAGCCAGTGAACACCCCAAACTTGTTGCTGACTTGGAACGTAAATATCAAGCCTATGCAAAAAGCCAACGGGTAACGCCATGGGAAACAATTTTAGAATCAATACCTAAAAAATATAGACGACTTTAAAAGTAATTATTGTTTATAAAATTAATAGTGATAAATGGTAATAATGGCTATAAAAATAAAATCTTGTTGCTTTAATAAAGAATAAATAAGTAGCACATTGTTTAGTTTGTAGAAAAGTGTATTAGAGCAAAGTTTTTTATAAAAAAGACATTGCAAAATTAATGTAAAACTAAGCTTACAATTTATGGTGAGTTTACATTTGTAAAGGAGTTATTTGTGGACGTATTTTCTCGAAAATCTTTAGGGCTAAGTCGTAAACGATTATCCGTTGCTATAGCAGCAGTCGCTATTGTGTCGCTTAACGCTTGTGCCGGTACCACTGAAGTTGATAAATTCCCGTGGATGAATAAAAGTAGCGCGCCTGAAGTGCGTGCTCAACAATTGATTTCTGCAATGAGCAATGTACAAAAATATAAACAATTGGTTGGTGAAGCAGGGCAAGTGCCTGAAATTCCAGATTGTTATGGCGCACGGCATGTTAAAGGATTGCCAGAGTTAAAAATTCCTACGTTGCGCATTACAAATGGCCCAGTTGGTGTTGGTCAAAATGATTGTGTTCCAGCTGAACATGCCGATCCAAGTAATGCTCTTTCATTTTTAACCTCACCACATTCAGCTAAAGCGACACAGCTTCCTTCTGCGATGGCTATTGGTGCCTCGTTTGACCGAAACGTAGCGGCGCAATTTGGTGATATTCTAGGTATAGAATCAAACAACCTTGCTTTACACGTGATGGAAGGACCGGGCATGAACTTAGCGCGTAATCCCGCGTTGGGACGAAACTTTGAGTACTTTGGTGAAGATCCTTATTTAGCCGGTACCATGTCGGTTGCCGAAATTAAAGCGATTCAAGCCAATGGTGTTATTGCCATGGCTAAGCACTTAGTGGCTAACGAGCAAGAAACGAATCGCATGAACATTAATGAAATTATTGATGATAAGGTATTACACGAACTTTATTTATTGCCATTTGAAATGTCTGCTAAAGAAGGTAAAGTCGCGTCAATGATGTGTTCGTATAATATCGTTAACGGAGAAGGCATGTGTTCAAATAAACATGTTCTTAACGATATTTTACGCGGTCAGTGGGGCTTTGATGGTTATGTGCAATCAGATTTTTACGCAGTACATGATGTAGTGAAAACCATGAAAGCAGGTATGGATCATGAAATGCCTGGTATAGACTTTCCTCAATATGGCGTTGTTACTCATTGGAAGCCAGCCGCTTTACAAGCAGCGTTAGATAGTGGCGATCTAAAAATATCAGATATCAATACCGCTCTATTTAGACGATACAAGCAAATGTTTAAATTTGGTATTTTTGACCGCCCAGTAAAACAATTCCCTATTGATCAAGAGCGTAACGGTAATATTGCTCGCAGCATGGGCGAACAAGGCGCCGTGTTATTGAAAAATGATAATAATGTATTACCTTTTTCAGCCGATGTGAAATCGATTGTTATTTTGGGTAAAGCAACTTATGCCGATACGGCCGTTGCAGGTTGTTGTGGTGGTAGCTCTGATGTTATTCCGCTTTATACCGTAAAACCGCTACAAGGAATGATAAATACCCTTAAAGCTATGGGGTCATCAGCTAAAGTCACCTTAGTTGTGGTGAAAGAAGATAATAGTAACCTTGATGAAGCTGCGGCTGCGGCTAAAGCAGCCGATGCCGTGGTTATTATGGCGGGCACATTAGCAGAAGAAGGCCATGATCGTGCGGGTATTTCGCTTGATTCTGGCGACCGTATTGGCCGTGCTATAACCACGATGAGCTCTGCTGATGACTTTGTTAATAAAAACCAAACTGCGATGATTAAAGCGATTGCAGCAGCTAACCCAGATAATACTGCATTAGTATTAAAAGATAACGCGTCATCACTATTACCTTTTATTGATAGCATACCCGCTGTGTTAGAAGTTTGGTTCCCAGGTCAAGAAGACGGTAACATAGCTGCTAACTTGCTGATGGGGGTTGTCAATCCATCGGGTAAATTGCCGGTAACCTTCCCAATGAATGAAGGTGAGTGGCCAGCGAATACACCGATGCAGTACCCGGGTGTTATGGTTAATGGCAAGCCAACGGTAACCTATTCTGAAGGTTTACATATAGGTTACCGTTGGTATGATGCTGAAAATGTTAAACCACGTTTCCCATTTGGTTTTGGTTTATCTTACACAGACTTTAGCTTGTCTAACTTAACGGTATCATCAGATGTATCTGATGATAAACAACCTATTACCGTCACGGTTGATGTTAAAAATACCGGTAAACGAGCAGGTGCTGAAGTAGCACAAGTTTATGTAGCTATGCCAGCTATTTTAAATCAACCACCGAAACGATTAATTAACTTTGATAAAGTTATGTTGGATGCGGGCGAAACGAAAACTATGACCATGGTGATTGACCCTGAATCAGCAAGCCACCCACTAGCCACATGGAATGTTGCCACGCAGAAATGGATAACTGCCCCTGGACAATATACCTTGTTAGTAGGTAATTCTTCAGCAAAGCTGGATCTTAAAGCAGTTATTACTATTAACTAAGCTTATCAATACTCCAAATAGAGAAATAAAACCACGTGGTAATAACGTGGTTTTATAGTCCTTAGCTTCAATGTCTCATACGCCCGATCAATAGCAATGTATAAGAACCGCATTAAAAATAATTGTTGAATACTATTTAAAATCAACCAAGTAGTTGATTGTTTTAGACTCATTTCAAAATTGAACAAGATCAATAGTTTAAATAAAATTGGGCTTGGGTATACCAAGTTAGATACCGGCGTCATATGCGGTAAATTGATGACTAAATAAAATTTTATACTGCGTTAATAATAAGAATCAAGGATATTTATGAATAAGCAAAAATTAACGATGGTATCAGTGGCTATTACTGCTTCATTGCTGAGCTATGGTTGTACTGTGCCCAACAGTGATAGAAACACCACACCTAGTGCTGATATAACAACGTTCCAGCAATCTATTTATAGTTCTGCGCCGAAAATAACAACGCAAAGTAAAACGGTTATTGGAGTAGATGGTCTTACTTTTAAAGACCTCAATGCTAATGATCAATTAGATCAATATGAAGATTGGCGTTTACCAACAGAAACCAGAATTATTCATTTATTGTCACAAATGACCTTAGAAGAAAAAGTTGGCATGATGATGATATCCACCTTAAACGCCGATTTTAATGGGAAGACTCCAGCTTCTGCGAATAAATTGATCAACAATGAAAAAATGACTCGGTTTATCTTCCGAAACCCCATCACCGAAAACCCAGTGGAATCTAAAAGGTTTAGTTTTAGTGGACAACAAATCACCGTTAAGCAAGCGGCTGAATTTACTAATAATATACAAGCATTGGCAGAATCAACTCGTTTAGGTATTCCGGTTGTCTTTAAATCAAATGCACGTAATCATTACGAAAAAAATGCTTTAGCAGGTATTAATACCGCTGCAGGCTCTTTCTCTGAATGGCCTAAAGAGGCAGGTTTAGCTGCTACACGTGATGAAACGGTTCTTAAAAATTTCGCCACGGCAATGGCGAGTGAATGGCGAGCTATAGGGTTACGTGGCATGTACGGGTATATGGCAGATATTTCAACAGAGCCGCGCTGGTTTCGTCACCATGAAACCTTTACTGAAAATGCAGATTTGGCCAATAATATCATTTCATCTTTAGTGAAAAACTTGCAAGGTGGCCCAGTAACACCTGAATCTGGTGTGGTATTGACCGTAAAACATTTTCCTGGTGGTGGCCCACAAATGAATGGCCTTGATCCCCATTATACGTTTGGTAAATACCAAGTGTATCCGGCTAACCAATTTGAACAACACTTAAAGCCCTTTATTGGCGCGATTAATGAAGGTGTTTCTTCAATCATGCCTTATTACGGCATTCCCGTTGACTTAACTTACGACGGTGTTACTTATGAACAAAAAGGCATGGCTTTTTCTAAAGAAATAGTGACTGATTTATTACGTACTAAGTTAGGATTTAAAGGTTATGTAAATTCTGATACGGGTATAATTGGCAGCAGAGCTTGGGGTTTAGAAAGCGCGACAGTAAGTGAGCGTATAGCAGCAGCAGTTAATGCCGGCATTGACGTGCTTTCAGGCTTTAAAAACAATCAAGAAATTAGCGACCTTGTTAAAAACAATTTAGTATCTGAGTCACGTATAAACGACGCCGTATCAAGATTGTTATGGGAACAATTTCAACTAGGTTTATTTGAAAATCCTTATGTAGATGCTAAGCAAGCAGAGAAAATTGTTGGTGGTGTTGAATTTAAAAAGATGGCTTTAGAAGCACAACGTAAATCGATTGTTTTATTACAAAATAAAAACAAGCTATTACCTTTACCTAAGTCAACCACCGAAAAACCTATAACACTGATCACCTTAGGTTTAGATAGCCACGTTATTAGCTATGAAAAATACGGTTCTTATAACCTTATTGATGCGAAAGATTTAGCACAATTGGCTAGCACGCATAATGCTGACTTTGCCATAGTGCGTGTTGATGTTTCTAACCCTCGTAGAATAACAGGCCAATACAGAAGCAATGACAAAGCTACCGGTGGTAAAATAAATCCACAAACCAAAAAACCATGGGGTGCAGAAGACAGCAAATTAATACCTAATGCTTGGGGGCCGGATGCTGCGTTAGACGATCGACTAATGTTTGGTGGTTCAGCGCCTTATGACGCTAATGCCTTATCATTCACTGAAATGGCTAAAGCATCAACATGGAAAATATCACCATCGCTTGCAGAGATTCAAAAAGTTATGGATAAAGTCGGCGCGGATAAAACCATTCTTAGCGTTTATTTCAGACAACCTTATGTTATGGACGATGAAAGTAATTTAAAAAATGCGGGAGCAATTCTGGCATCATTCGGTGTTAGTGATATCGCCTTGATGGATATCATTACTGGTATCAACGCACCTCAAGGAAAATTACCTTTCGCTTTACCAAGCAGTCTAGCTGCGGTTTTAGCACAAGATTCTGATGCCCCTGGTTATGACGAAGAAGGTACGTTATTTCCGTTTGGTTTCGGTTTAAGTTATTAACTAAACGTTACCTTTCCGTCATTATTAAAGGCTTTCAGTATGGCGGGAAGGTTCTCTTTATTACTTATAAAAGGCTATGTTTATAATCCTGAACTCGGTAAATATCTTTAGCGCATTGATATATAAAACATAGCAAAAGTATTAAAGAGTTTGATACACCATGACAATACAGTGTGAAGCAATATAGGCGAAAAGAACCAGAGGAAGCCTAAAGTGATTAATGTAAAAAGATATCCGATAGATTCAATAAGCATACCAAATAGCAAGCCCCCAAGGTACTAATTAAAGTTAAGCAGACACCCACTTTAATTGGATTTTAAGAAGGGGGACTAAAGTTAATTAATCAATATTTCTTTGAGTATGGGGGATTATGGCGACCGCCCTTTAAGATTTAGCGGCTGACAAGGTGATAAATAATTAGGCTCGCAATCGCTATGCTTTTTGATGAGGTGCCGTCGATTGGCGAATTACTAATTTTGGCACCACTAGTGACTGTATAGAGCTGGCTTGTTCAATATTTTTGCTACACAACATAACCAATTTTTCGGCAGCTAATTGTCCCATTTTTGTTGCTTGCTTATTTACTGTTGTTAACGCTGGCCATATTCTTGATGCGTGTGGTTCATCATCAAAACCAACCACTGATAATTGTTCAGGAATTTTAATACCTAATTGTGATGCAGCAACTATCACCCCCATTGCCATAGCATCATTACAAGCAAAAATTGCCGTAGGTTTAACGGGTTGAGAAAGCAACTGTTTAGCGCATTGTAGGCCTGACTCGAATGTATAGCCGCCTTGAATAGTCAAGTCATCATTCAATTTTATACCCGTTTCAGCTAAACCATCTTTAAAACCTTCAAAGCGCTCTTCGGTTGATTTGTGTCCATGAGGGCCTAGAATACAGGCAATGTCGTTATGTCCTAATTCACTCAAATGTTCAGCAATTTCTTTCACTGCTTGTCTATCACTGGAAACAATCATATGCTCAGGTTGGTCAATTGATACTGATAATATGCGTACGTATTGACTGTTGGATTTTTTTAACATAGTAACCAATTCACTACTCTCAGACAGTGGTGGTAATAAAATAACACCATCAAGTTTAAGCCGTTCAACAAATTGTTTTACATCGTTAATTATTTCTTGGCTTTGCATATCGCAAGGGTGAACAACCAGTTCGTAACCTTGCTCTCGACATCGGCTTAATACGCCATGTTGAATATCGGAAACGAAAGAAGCGTTTGGGTTATCATAAACTAACCCTAAGATATAAGATTTTTTTGAGGCTAAACCTCGAGCTTGCGGATCAGGGGAGTAATTTAATTCTTTGATCACAGCTAAAACATGATCGCGGGTTTTGGTACTAACACCGGGTGACTGATTAATAATGCGAGAAACTGTTTTTTTTGATACCTCGGCAATGCGAGCGACATCATTAATAGTGGCTTTTTTAGCTGGTTCTTTCACAGTTGACTCAAGTAATCAAAACGATGAGTTAGTATAAACTTTTTCTACACTTAGGCGAATGTTTAATTGATATATAAAGGGTAAAAACACCTGAAAAAATCACTATTTACGAGAAAGGTGTTAAGCCGTTAAATTTACCCATTAGACAGCTTGTTTTCGAAACGTTAAAGTGACTTTCAATATCTTTTACTTCTTAATAAATCCCCCCTGTTTCATTAGACCATTACAGCCTTTGTTGGTACAGTTGATTGGTTTAATCATAGGAATAGCAGAAAGGAAAAGCTATGCTGAATTTATCTCAATATGATCTTTGGCTCTTTGACTGTGATGGCGTTATTTTACAAAGTAACCAGATCAAATCAAATGCAATGTATCAAGTTGCTCTACATTTTTCTGACGAGAAAGTTGCTGAATTATTTCAACAGTTTCATCAAGAAAATGCAGGGATTACACGCTTCATAAAGTTTAAGTATTTATTTGAAATCCTGTTAAATCGTCGATTATTTGATGATGATTACCAACAAGCTTTAGTTATGTTTGGTCAGTTGTGTACCGAAGAATTAATTGCTTGTCCATTGACAAAAGGAGCAGAAGAATTTTTATTACAAAGAGCTGGCGGTGAAAGTAAATTTATTATATCTGCAGGCACAGAAATAGAGTTGCAACATATTTTTGCTAAAAAAGGTTTAGATCGCTTATTTTCAGGTATCTATGGTGGTCCTCGAACAAAATTTGAAATATTTTCAGATGTTTTGGCTTGTTACCCTAATTCGAAATCTATATTTTTTGGTGATGCTAAGGCTGATTACCTTGTAGCAAAAAAATTTAAGATTGATTTTGTTTTCATATCAGACTACACAGAATTTTCAGACTGGAGAAGATTTTTTCACCAAAAAGATAATGTTAAAATAATTAACAATTTTTCTGAATTTTAAGATTTTTAAAAGGTTGCATTAAATGTTATGAAAGTGGCAGTAGTGAACGTCAGAAATATTCTGATGATCTGAAATTAACAGAAATGAGAAGATTATAGTTAATATTATGATTTGTGATGTTGGAATCTTAGATTGTGATATAAAGCGTAAACAGCATCTTTCAATGCTTTTCCTGCTGTAAAGTTAGGCACTTTGAAGAAATCATTTGAATTTCAGCACCAGTTTTCGGGTTACGAACTTCGCGGGCAGCACGAGCCGTGAATTTAAATTTACCATAAACTACCAGAGCAACAGGTGTAAAAAAAATTTTGTTTTTATCTCACAAAGGGGGCGTTTGCGCCATAGAGTTTATAGTCTAGAAACTTTTATTTCTCATAACTTTCTATGGCGGTTCGGGGCACAAACCGAGATAGCATTAATACTTATTCTATGGGTGGTTCTGGTGGTTGTTTACCTTTTTATAACGGCAGATCCTTCGAGCAATATAGGACATAAAGCTTCTTACTAAGCATGCTAATTTTTCCACAGACTGTATGACCCTTTATATAGACTAAAAAACTATATAAAAGGGCTACTTTGCTACAATACACATAAGTAAGATTACATTAAGGCAAGAAGAGTCTACTTCCCAGAACTTACCAAACACTAAATAAGTTACATTATAACTTTGACTAGAGGTAATTATGTTCTTTACTTAGGAAACAACAGGGTAAGTTGTAATCTAATCCCCACCCCTTCAGGACTTGTATTTGTTGTTTTTGCCCAGTAACGCAAACCACCTCCAATGCTAACAAGCTGTTCACCAAATTTAACGACTTGAGTGATACTAAAATTCACAGGAACAGTCCAAGCCTTTGATTCCCAATCGTAAGTTGATTCAGTATTCAATGATATTGTCATGGCATTGGACGTTGTATAAGCCAAAAAGGGCTGCATGAAGGTACTACTCACATCAGAGCGCTGGCGATCACCAGCAACAGATTCAATATGGTTTGCTAACGCACCATACGACCAAGCGCCCGTTTGTTTTAAGGCAACGCCAGTAATGCCTGCGCCCCATTTTTCTGTGCCAAGGTTTTTATCACTCGCTGTAGGCAATAGAAAAACAGGACCCGCCCCCCAAATCCAACCTGAATCCGTCGCTGATACAGGGGAAAAGAAGAGACTCTGAACCGTATCACCAATACCGAACTCACTAGATGAATTAGGTATTACATCTTTTTGACTCACTACAGGTAATATTGTACGGGAGATTAAGTTCCAGTCTTTATTTAATGAAATTGGCACTACCGGTTGAATATTAGTGGTAATTCTACTGCCTTTGTCATTTAACCCAATATTTTCATCATAGTTAACTTGAAATGGAACACTGATTAATGAAGCAACGGGGTTGGCTAGTTTTTTGGCTAACTCTTCATTGCTTTGGGTGGCATAAGAAGGTTGGCTAAGAGCCAGTAAGCTTATGAGGCCAAAATTAAATATCCGTTTATTTTTTATTAAATTCATTATTTCTTTCCATGAGGCGAGCTTAATACGCCCACCAAAATTATTATGTTATTTAGCTTTCACTAACTCAGGGAGTTCAATATCATTTGTTAAAATAACATTTTTTGCTGATACAAATCGTATTTTCGTCCCTACGAAAATGCTATCAACCTTTCTATTAGCCAATAGGTTGCAATACTGCCGCAACTATAGCTAGTCACATGTCTGAGCTTGTCCATAGTTAAGTTTTGTTTAAACACTAATAGCAGCCTATAAACTAAAAATAGTGACGCAACAAACAGCAGCTGTCCTATTTCAACGCCAATATTAAAGCACAAAAGTGCTGTTACTTTTTCATTAACAGGTAAACCAATTTCAGCTAAAACTGAGGCAAAACCAAAACCATGCAACAAGCCAAAACTTGAAGACACTAATACCGGATAGCGTAAACTAATACTTTGTTGATTATTTTTAGCAATTTCTATCGCTAAAAAGACAATACTTAAGGCAATGACTGCTTCAACAGGTGCAATAGGTATGCTCCATACTCCTGTTGCTGCCATAATCAAGGTTATTGAATGCGCTAGGGTAAAGCCAGTAATTGTTAAGATAAGCTTTTTACGTGTGCTAGAAATATAAATTAGGCAGGCAACAAATAACAAATGATCTAAACCAATCAGAATATGCTCAACACCTAGCGTAATATAAGTTATAACAGTGTTCTTTTGCTCAATTTTTGCTGGCACTAAGTAGCTTTGATTATCAGTATTTAATACTGCCGTTGCTGTTTGTTTTTGGCTATCTATAATTCTCAATAAGACATCCGCTGAGGAGTCAATTAATCCTAGTATATTTACCTGTAAGCCAGCCAAACCTTGCTCACGCTTAATTTCCCATTGTTCTATATACGCCCCTGGTAATAACTGCATCCTTTTTTTGGTGATATCTTCAGCTGAAATATCAAATGTTACATCAAGCTTTAACCGTTGCTTCCCTTTAGCTGGAACTTTCCAAATAACATCAAAGCGATTATTATCCAAAGCGGTAATAGTTAGCGAAGCTGGACGCATATCATCCGCCCATAAGTTCGTACTAAACAATAATAACCAACAGGCAGTAACTATTTTAATCATATTAATTACCTACTGACTGTTCCTGTTGAATTTTAATTTGATATTGCTCTAATAGCTTCTCTTCAAAACGTTTTTTAAAGGTTATGTTTTGATGATAACGCCAATCGGCCAATACTTGTTCTTCTACGCCAGCTAGAGCAGGTAATACCCCGTCAATAATTTGTTCAAGCTTGATAAAGTGCAACCCTAGCCCTGATCTTACTGGCCCATGCCACTTATTGAGCGGGGCTGCTTGTAAAGCGGACTCAAAACTTCTACCGAAGTGTTTACTAATTTCAAAACTAGTGGCAGCTTTTAAATGTTCAGGCAATAAGGTGTTTTCACCTTGTGGTGCTAGTTTATTTGCTATCCTTTCTTGTTGTAATTCAATGACAGCTATAAGCTCGGCTTGCTCTGTGTCTAAAGAAAAATAACGTTGGGAAAACGTATACTGGGGAGGATTTTTATATTTATCTTGTTGCTGTAGATAAAAGTCGTTTAATTCTTGCTCTGTTGGCGGAGTTATAGCAGCCATATCTTGCAACATAAACTCCATCTTTTGACGTAGGCGTTTACGAATAACACCGTCATCAATATCTAAGCCAAGCGCTCTTCCTTCTATGGTATATATCTCATCTAAAACATAATTTTGAATTAATTTTGCTAATTCTTCTTCTGAGGGCTCTCTTTGCCATACTTTCTTATAACGACTCTTAAGTTGATCAATGCGTCCGCTAGTCACAGTTACAGAGTTTTCATCAACGGGAGCTGGGCTAATAAAATTATAAATAAAGAAAAAAGAAGTGGCTATTAATAGAAAATGGCTAAGGGGCTCTGAAAATATCTTTTTAATCATGAAGGGAGTTTTCTCATCTGTTCGTTATGCTAAATTGGTAAGGTAAACATAAGGCTGAATATACAGCCTTATGTTTTATTCGTGGAAATTATGGTGTATACCAAATAGGAGAAGAGTAAGCTCTCTCTTGTATTGACACAGGAATATCCGTTCGAGGGACTTGACCAAGTGTCGCAGCATCATAGGTAGACCATCTTGGTGTTGGAATTTCTAACACTCTGACATAATAAAAAGCATGTACCTTTGAATCAAAATCAGGATCTTTCCACACAGTGCTTAGCGCAGCATCACCTATGGTATTTTTATAAGTAGCAGTTTTAGCATCAACTGTATTGCCAACGGCAGTAACTTTACCGTTACTATCAACTTTGCGATCATCCGCTAGGGCAACATTGTATATTTTCTCAAAGGTTTGACCATCTTTAACCCAGCCTTTAATCACCTGAATACGGTCTAGGTTAGCTCCGTCAGCATCTTTGAGCGCTTGTATAACCAATATCGGCGCTGTACTTTGCGCACCTTGAAGGTTAGCAGCGCTTAAGTCACCTCCCATAGGAACACCATCACTGTATGCACTCTCTAACCAATTAGCCTTTTCTAGCATACCCATGGAGTAATTAAAGCTGGCAAAAGTACGTACCTTTATGCGTGTACCCGTTGTTGCATAAGTTTCTTTTCTCAGCATTGCAGCATACAAGTCTTCACGTGTATTAGATTTAGCCCAAATAGCCGCTAAACCGGCAGAGCCAAACTCTCTCACTTGCACATTATTTGCCTCAGGAAAACCTGGTAACCCATTTAAGCGGTGATTGGCGTCATTTTCCATACCAAATTTGCCGGTATAGTTATCCTCTTCCATGCTAGAAGCTGAATTATGGCTATCACTATCGCCAATCAAACCATATTTAAAAGGATTTCCTTTACCTTCAGCTTCCTGTTTCATGCCACGTAATAGTGCATCACGAATATAGCTACCCACTCTATTCGTAGGTCTAACTGCACTAGGCGATAAGGTATAATCCCATATCTCGAAGGCCGAAAATTCATCATTTGGTGATAAATCAGGGTGAGTTTCAGAGTTACCTTTTATTTGTGTCATTTCATAGAGTGGCTCATTACGCATGCGTGCATCGCTATAAGCCGTATTCATTTCGCTGCCACCAAAAGATTTGTTTTCTGGAAACATTATTCCGTCACTGGCATTACCATTATGAGGTATTGCAAATAAGGTGGCTCCATTGGCTCTTTGCTTGTCCATCCATGCCCATAGTTCTTCTGGCTTATTTGAATCTATCGTTGAAAAAGGTAACTCTGGTATAGCAGTAGCATTTTTAAAGACAACCACACGGTGCAAGTTTCGATCATCAGGAGCAGAAGTCCACTCATAGCCTGGGAACGTGGTAAATTTACCTGGCTCGTTATGTGACTCAGTAGTTGCAACCACTTCAGCCCAAATGGGTTTAGTCACCTTTGGATCGGTAAGTTGCGGATCACTAATGCCAGCATTCATACCATCATTAACCTCAGAGTATGCTTTAAAAGCAACGGCTTGATCTTTAGAAGTAATGCGCTTTGCAATAGGTAATTGACTTATTGGATTAGCAGGGTTAGACATTTGCTTGAATACCCCCATATATTCCGCATGGTCTGATACTACATACCAGTCCAATGGGCGTTTAATTTGAATATCGCCACCTGTGCCACCACCGGGAATGGCTTCGCCTTTTGCCCAACGGTAGGCGTCGTCAGGATTTGTCACTGAGCCATTAGTAAACCCATCGAACGAATAACTGGTGTGAATATGAAAGTTACCAAAATAAACATCGTTTGTCGGGTTAATAGCAATATCGCTTTGCGAACTCTTTGCCATTAACTCAGTGCTGGCTTCGTCAACCTTAGGTGTTGCTTCAGCTTTATCTTGTGTTTTATCCGTACAGCCCTGTACGCCCAATGTTAAGGTGAGCGCTAATGCAATACTAATTTTACTCTTGACCATCATTCTATTTCCTTATGTCACTTAACTTATATTCTTATTAATGTGTATACCAAATTGGTGAACTATATACACGCTCTTGAATTGTTGCCGGATGATTGGTGTCTTGCCAGTTAATACCTAACTTAATTGCATCTAATAAAGAATAACGAGGCGTAGGTATTTCTAAAGCACGGATGTAGTAAAAAGCATCGACACTTGCATCAAAATCTGGATCTACCCAAGCAACAGTTAACTGTGCTGAGCCAATAGTATTGGTATATTTTCCGGTTGTTAAATCAACCGTATTACCGACCGCTTCCATCGCTCTGCCATCGATATTAATTGTACGGCTGCCTGAAACAGCGAGATCATATATGCGCTCATGAGCATTGCCATCTGAATCAACCCAGCCTTTAACTATTTGCATGCGATCTAAGTTTGCACCATTTGGATCTTTCATCACTGCCGCTAAAAAACTTGCTGCTTTACCTTGAGCATTACTAATATCTCCCCCCATCGGCACTCCTTTTTGATAGCCAATAGCAGCTAGATTTTTGGCATTCTCATCTTTTTTGTTAAAATCAAAACCACCAAAAAAACGTAAACTAATACGAGGGCCTGTTGTCGTATAAACTTCTTTACGTTGAAATGCTGCAACTAATGCTTCACGGGTATTCTCTGTAGCCCAAACACCTGTGTAACCTGCTGCGCCCATATCCCAGCCTTTTGAAGAGCCGATACCCGTAGCATGAGATCGTATTTCTGGTTTTGCATCGTGTTGGCCTTTACCAGCAAAGTTATTTTCTTCTACCGCAGCTATACCTGTGTGGGAATCAGTACTCCCCACCATGCCTACCTTATAGGGGTTCACCCCTATTTTAGATTTAAGCTCAAGCCCTCTTTTTAAGGCAGAACGCACATAATCCGCTTTATCGGGTTTGGCAATAATGCCGTCTGGTGTTAAGGCGAAACTATAGGTTTCAAAATCAGCAAATTCATCGTTAGGGGACAATGCAGGGTGAGCTTCTGAATCGCCTTTTATTTGTGTTGCTTCAACACTGCGCTCCCAATACATACGCTTTTTAGCATAATCAGCATCAATTGCTTCGCCATTAAATTTTGTTATTGGAAACATCATGCCTAAACTTAGGTTAGGGTTATGGGGAATAACAACAAAATCTGCACCAAGCTTTTCACTGGTATTGTCTAACCATTGCCATAAATCTTCAGGGTCTATACTTTCCAAAGAGCTATAGGGAATAAACTTTTTGGCTACCTCGCCATTTTGAGGCGTAAAAACAACTCGGTGTAAGTTGGCACCGTTTGGAGTCGAACTCCATTCCCAACCAATTAATGTAGTAAATTTACCGGGTTCATTGTGACTCTCAGTTGCATCAATGTATTGCTCCCAAGACAATTGCCTTTTATTACCACTATGTAGATCTGTATATAAATCTTTCGCAGCCAAATTAGCTTCATTAGGTAAATTTGATGCAGCATAATTAAGCACATTATAAACTTGCAGTAAGTCTTCCTCGGTACCACTGCCGCCAATTTCAATCAGTACTTTTCCAGATTTTGTTTCAGATAATAACTTTTCCCCGGCATATAAACGCGGCATAGTGCCCATCAATTCTGAATGATCAGCCACAACCAAAAAGTCGAGAGGTGTGTTAATTTGCCACTCAGTACCTGTTGCAGGATTAATCACCTGCTCACCTTTCGCGTAACGATAAGCAATATCTGGAGTAGAATTTGGTGTGCCGAATAAGTACACATCAAAAGAATTACCTGAATGGTTATGAGTGTCACCAAAATAAACATTCTGAGGGAATTTGGTATTTAAAGATTCTTTGTTGGAAACCGAATTTTCAACTGAAGTGCTCATTGTTGCATTGTCTTTTGCAGTCGATTCTGAGCTGTTTTGTTTATCACAGGCTTGCAAAAAAGTTACGGCGCAGCACAACACTAATAGCAAATTGATACTGTTTCTTTTCATCTTAAACCCCATCAAGTTGATGTAACAAAATTGTAAGCTGTCACTATACCCTATTGTTCAATAAAGTAAAAAATCACAATCAATGTTAACAACAGTTTAATAGCTATTAATTGACGATTTTATCGCATTTGAGTGCGTAAACTATAATGATTCGATGAAGTCTACTCAGTTAGCAAAGTAATCATCTTGGGAAAGCTTTCTTGTGACCGTTTTAGGCTTAAATTTGTCGATTGTAACCCAAAATTAAATGTTGGCTTTGTGGCAATAGAGAATGATTTCATCTAACTCGTTAAGGGGCACTTAGTGAGATAGATTTTACGGCAAGTCTGTGAGCAAACCGAACGAAAATCATTAACAAAAACTAAGTACTATTTCTAATGTTTAATTAGAAAA
>Ga0105353_1000742_pt1 | contig 17475 bp, 12 predicted proteins | sample EN1Hudsemesocosm_2_FD_83657 | JGI IMG/M metagenome (GOLD analysis project Ga0105353, IMG submission 83657) | Methane-oxidizing microbial communities from mesocosms in the Hudson Canyon - EN10B Hudson Canyon | ecosystem: Environmental > Aquatic > Marine > Cold seeps | place: Hudson Canyon...
CAAACAGGAAGCCGCTGCCAAACATTAATCAATAACTTATATTTAGGATTATTTGGATCTAACTCTGGCAATGTTGCTCCAGCAGGCAACCAATAATACCAATATAATTGCTGAGGAGAGGCCCCCCATTGTTTTTTAAACCGATAAGTACCTGCATCTTTGGTAGAGCGTCCAAAGTCAAAAAATTCACATTTATCCTTTATCGCTTTTACGAGCACCTCCCAATACATAAACATATTAACATTCATATAATTTACAGAGTTTAAGGTTGATGCCCATGGAATTTCCATCATGCTTTGATGTTTCATCAAAAAACAGCATGAGACTGGTTTTCCCTTAAAATAAACGACGCCAATATCAAATTGTTGAGCAAGCGATGATTTCATCAGCGTTAAAAAGAAGTCTTTAGAATAAACAGGGGTCCCCAAGTCTCGCATATTTTCAGAAAAGACGGCATAAAAATCATTGATTAACTCAGCCTTACCAAATTTAATGGTAAGAGGGAAACGCTTTGATTTTTTGATTTGGGCCCTTACTTTAGTACCTATATCTGACCACAATTGATCACTATCATCAGGTAAAGCACGTACCATCGAGACTTTGCTATCCTTACAGGGAACTGAAGAACTAAAGTTTTTTCTAGCATACATCGCACGTATTTCAACATGTTCCACGTTATTGCGCGCGGCATAGTCATACAAACACGCACATAGCTTTTCTTCAATCGCCTCGTTTTCAGCTAACATCCCACCATAAGTGAAGAAAGGCAATGATACGATAAAGTGCCCAAACAACCGGCTATTCATCTCAATTGCTGGCAGAACGCCACAAATTTCCCCGGAACGATCAAAAGCTGCAACATACAAAGTAGAATGCCCAAAGGCTTTGTGAATAATGTCTTTAAAAGACCAATGGTGATAAATAGAGGCATTCTCTTTATTGGATATATAACTATCCCAAGCCGATGCATGCTCATTGCCTTCCAATAGTTTCACATCTACAGCTTCAATTTTTTGAGACTCAGGTGACATCAGAGGCATGAATAGTTTAGGGTTAGAAGGCACTTGAGCCAACTCAACATTCTGCCTAGCCCCTTCTTCCGACCGTTTAGCTTTTGACTCAGACTTTATCGACTTGATTTGCAATGAGACCCGTTTCATCTCTTCAAGTAAGTCATTAATTGGCTCACCAGCTTTCTTGGCTTTACCAATCTGCCTAGATAACCCTCCTTTCTTATCCAATAAAGCATCTAACACTGACTTTAATTACTCCATTTCTTTCAAGTACTCATCGCTAACCATTTTTGGTCAGCTAACAAAGGGAAGACTACACGTAGTCATGATCACACAAATAACGATATATTTTCTGGGCTGCATCATCTACCTTTAACTCACCCGCATCAATTATAATTTCAGGGTCAGTGGGGTCTTCGTAAGCTGAACCTATGCCTGTAAAATTCTTAATTTGCCCTGCCCTGGCTTTTTTATAAAGGCCTTTAGGATCACGTTGTTCACAAACCTCCAGAGTGGTACTAATATGCACCTCAATAAACTCTCCAGCTGGAAATAAGGTTCTCACCATTTGACGATCTGATCGGAATGGCGAAATAAAGGCTGATAATACAATTAAGCCTGCATCCACAAAGAGTTTACCAACTTCACCAATTCTTCGAATGTTTTCAACTCTATCTACATTTGAAAAGCCTAAGTCTCGATTGAGCCCGTGTCGCACATTATCGCCATCTAATAAATACGTATGTTTATTGTGCTCATGCAATAGACAATCTAAAGCATTGGCAACGGTAGACTTACCTGCACCACTAAGGCCGGTAAACCAAATCATACAAGATTTTTGAGATTTTTGATCCGCACGCTGGCCACGCTGCACTAAGTGATCATGCCATCGAATATTTAGTTTTTTTTCATTCATTGAAACCCCTTTAATCGCTGTTATTTGACTAAGTCTGAAGCATTGACTGTCTGGCTAGTATTAACACCCAATAAACTGTCACTTACCGTAGAAAAAGAAAAATCATCAACCAATCGCTCTAAGCGCGGTAAACACCGTTGAATATTAGTATAATGCCTGAATCGAGAAAACCAAGAGGCGCCTTCTACTCGCGGTTGATCAGGATCTATTTCCCAAGGATGTAAGTAAAAAATTTGTGGCCGCGTCTGATTTAGGCTCGCTCGGTTAAATAAGTACTTAGAAACAAAATAGGGGTATTGTCTAAAATACCCCCCGCCAGCGGCAGGTATAGATAACCCCATAACTTTCGCTGTCGTTAATGGAAATTCCGTTAAAATTCCATGATCCGTTTTGATCTGATAAGGTTTTTCAGGGCTATTCGGCATACCATAGTTATCATGTCTAACAGGAAAAATACTGGAGTCCCAGACAAAACCTAGCTCAGCTAAAATATCTAATGCCCATAATGATTTAGCTGTTATAGAATAGCTCGCAGCTCGATAACCTTGGACAGGCCGCTGCCCGATATCTTCTAATATAATTTTGCTTTTGTGTGTCTCTTCTCTAAATATATCAGGGCCTTGCTCATATACAAGTTGATGGCTATAACCATGTGAAGCAAGTTCGTGTCCTTGTTCAACGATAGCCTTAACTATTTGGGGGTAACGCTCGGCAACCCAAGCCAATACAAAAAAAGTCGCTTTGATATTTTTACTTTTAAATAATTCAAGCAAGATATCAGTATTTCGCTCAACCCTAGAGGGGTATTCTGACCACTTACAAGTATCTATTACCTTAGAAAACGCAGCGACATGAAAATAGTCTTCAACGTCAACTGTCATCGCGTGCTTAATAAATGGCGTACCCAAAATTCTTTCCCTATGAAAAATTGACAATTATTCTATACAATGATTCGAGACAAACCAAACAAACAAACATTTATTTTAAAAATGAATATAGAAAATTCTGACTTTGGCAAATTTTCCGGCTAAAATTCATTTAAATTACAATCAACATTAATCTGGATACAAAATTAATGAATAAGGATATCAGCTCTATCTGCGTTATCGGCTTAGGCTATATTGGATTGCCTACAGCTTCTTTACTTGGTACAAAAGGTTACGATGTAACCGGCGTTGATGTTTCCCAAGAAATAGTGGATACCATTAATGAAGGAAAAATCCACATAGTCGAGCCGGACCTGGATATTTTAGTAAAGTCTGCCGTCAATAGCGGCAATTTACGAGCAAGCCTAGCGCCCGTAAAAGCAGATATATTCATTATCGCTGTACCAACCCCTTTTAAAGAAAACCATATACCTGACTTAAGCTACATTGAGCAAGCAAGTAAGGCTATTGCACCATTTATAGAACCAGGAAATTTGGTGATTTTGGAATCAACCAGCCCTGTAGGAACAACTGAAGAGCATGTCGCGAATATATTAAAAGAAGCCGGTCATGATATTGATAATGAGATTTACATCGCCCATTGTCCCGAACGTGTACTACCGGGTAGGATTTTAATAGAATTAGTACAAAATGATCGAATCGTAGGGGGGATCAATCAAAAATCAACCCAAATGGCAGCTGCATTTTATAAAGAATTTGTTAGCGGAAAAGTCCTAGAAACAAACGCCCGAACTGCGGAACTTTCAAAACTTACAGAAAACTCTTTTCGAGACGTAAATATTGCGTTCGCTAATGAACTTTCATTAATTTGCGACAAAGAAGGCATTGATGTCTGGGATTTAATATCCTTGGCTAATCGCCACCCTCGCGTCAACATTTTGCAACCAGGCCCAGGCGTTGGCGGCCACTGTATCGCAGTAGACCCTTGGTTTATTATTGATAGAACCCCTCAAGAAGCACGCTTAATTAAAACAGCTCGCGAAGTAAACGACTCAAAACCAAACTGGGTAATCAATAAAATATCAGAAAAAGCGGCTAAATTTAAAAACCCAATCATCGCCTGTCTTGGCTTAGCCTTTAAAGCCGACTTGGATGACTTACGTGAATCACCTGCGGTCGAAATAGCCACTAAGCTTCATCAATTAAATATAGGCGAAATTATTGTTTGCGAACCAAATATTTTGAAGCACCCCAGCTTTAACTTAAACTCAGTTGAAGACGCTGTAAAAAAGGCTGATATTATTGTTGTATTAGTCGATCATAAAGAATTTAAATCCTTATCGGCATCCAAACTAAGTGAAAAAATCGTTATTGATACTCGTGGTATTTTAAAATAGCACTGCAATATTAACAAAAAATGAAGTTTAAAAAATGAGTATAAAAGTTCTCTCAGTCTTTGGCACAAGACCAGAAGCAATCAAAATGGCGCCAGTTGTGAATCATCTGGCTTCAGCTCCAGGAGTTGAAAGCCTTGTCGCGGTTACCGCTCAACACCGTGAAATGCTGGATCAAGTATTAGACCTTTTTGAAATTAAGCCTGATTACGACCTTAATATTATGCAAGCCAATCAAGACTTGTTTGATGTCACCTCAAAAGCATTATTAGGTTTAAGGAATATTTTAAAAGATTGTCAGCCTGACGTAGTATTAGTTCATGGTGATACGACAACCTGTTTTGCTGCAACTTTGGCGGCTTTCTATTTACAAATTCCCGTAGGCCATGTTGAAGCAGGTCTTCGTACTGGAAATATGCAAGCCCCTTTTCCTGAAGAGGCCAATCGTAGCCTTGTTGGTAGAATTGCTAGCTTCCATTTTGCTCCTACTGAAACCGCACGAAAAAATCTTATTAAAGAAAACATCAACCCAGAGAAAATTTGGGTGACCGGCAACTCTGTGATTGATGCCTTACTCGATGTACAGAAAAAACTACCTAGTTACGAGGCAAAATCCTGGTCACCCAAATTTCCTGAAGAAACAATAGATAAAATAGAAAATAAATCATCCAAATTTATTTTGATAACAGGTCATCGAAGGGAGAATTTTGGGCAAGGTTTTACTGATTTTTGCCAGGCTCTCAAATCTATAGCATCCCAACATCCAGATTGGTTGCTAGTCTACCCAGTCCACCTTAATCCTAATGTACAGAAGCCTGTTTATGACATGCTCGCTGACTGCGAAAACATAACTTTAATTGAACCTCAAGATTACCTTCCCTTTGTATGGATGCTCAACAAGTGTGATTTAGTAATTACTGACTCGGGAGGTATTCAAGAAGAAGCACCCTCGTTCGGAAAACCGGTACTAGTTACAAGGGATGTTACTGAGCGACCTGAAGCGGTCGAAGCGGGTACGGTTCGCTTAGTTGGCACATCACCAACAAAAATAGTTGAAAATACCTTTGATATTTTATGCAACGCTGAGACTTATAAATTCATGTCAGAAGCTCATAACCCTTATGGTGATGGACAGGCATCTCGCCGTATTCTTGACATATTAGTTGCGCAAAAAGAACTTTAACTACATTAAAGCTAGTTAGTGTCTAGTGTGGCCAAAGTTTTGGCCACTTATTTTTATTTCGGTTAATTATATAGCGTCGTATTACTAAATTCACTGTAAAGCAACTTCTATTGAGCAAACCATGAAAATACAAATAAAAGAAAAAGAAGCACTAAAAATATTGCTAAGCGTTTTTTTTATGCTTTTTATCATGAACGCAGCAATTTATATTATTAAATTTGCTTACGGCTACGATTCATTATTAGGCCTCACTAGATTTTTTAATTTTTATGAAGAATCCAACCTACCTACATGGTTCTCATCTTTCCTACTCACTATCAGCAGTTTTATTCTTTTAGTCATTTCACTCCAAAAAGAAAACTATCGCGACAAGAACTCTTGGATCATCCTTGCCATATTATTTTTATTTTTATCCATTGATGAAACCGCAAAAATCCATGAACTTATCGGAAGCATTCTATCCAAAACGAAAGTTCAACAACTTCTTCCAAATGAAAATAGCTCTTCATGGGTATTTTTTGGAGGTCTCGCGACCACCTTAGTGGTTATGTATTTTTTTAGATTTTGGCTTCGGCAACAAGCAGACATTAGAATTCTATTTTTAGTCGCCGCTATAATGTTTATTGGAGGAGCTTTAGGGTTTGAAGTAATTGAAATATATTACCTATCCATCTCTGGTACAAATATAACGTTCTATGTATTAACAACGATTGAAGAGAGCCTTGAGATGCTAGGCATCATAATTTTTATTTATGCGCTTTTAAAAAAAACAAATTCAATACCAGAAATAAATCAAGACTAGAAAGTCTTTGCATACTTTAAAAATACTGGTGTGAAACAATTAATAGTATGATTACCGTGAGTACCTAGGTAATCCTCTTGAAAAGTGATTGACACCAAATACAGGGCTCTCTCGCAATATTCATACAAGAAATTCTGTATGAATTAAAAATCCGTATTTGATCTATAATCCGGCTATACAAACGCCCTACCAATTGCCTTGTAGGTTACCTACTTTTCGAATGATTATTAGAAAAATAAACCTAGTCGCCACTGATTCAGGGAGTATTTCAGAAATTCCTCATTTAGAAAATATTATCTGGTAATACTTGAAATAACTGAACGACATATAGTAGTTAATGCAGAAATGCCTCGTATGGTTGGTGTATACTCTAAAGTATTATTAACTATATCAATAACGCCCTATATACAAAAATGCCGGAAGTGTATGAATCCGATGGCGTTGGGTTACATAAAGCCAAAAACTCAATTTATTATTATAAATAAACAAAAATAACTAGCCTTACTGTGACAATATGAATTACCAAATCCTGCAAAGATTAAAGCATATAAATAAAATAACTTATGCTGGCTACTTTTTTACCTGCCTAGCAATCTTAATTGGCCTATACGCACGCTTCAAAGGACTAGGGACAGCACCTATTTCAGGAGATGAGTATCATACAGCACAATCAGTTAGAAACATTCTAGAGCATGGTTTGCCAAAATTTGATTGTGGCGGATTCTATTTCCGTAGTTTTTTATTACAATACATTTTAGCCGCATTCTCTTTTATCCCTGGATTAACTGAAGAAACGGCCTATCGAATGGTTACCGTTTTTTTTAATCTTGCAGCCATGCCAGCTCTGTTTTTATTAGCAAGACGTATTGGCGGCATCCCCATTGCATTAGCTTCCTTGGCATTTTTTAGTTTATCCGTATGGGAAATAGAAAATGCTAGATATATCCGAATGTACGCGCCCTTCCAAACTTTTTTCTTATGGTATGTCTACTTTCTATATAAAATCACTATCGAGAAACGACAACAATTTTATAAGCATATATGGGCCATATCACTGACATCAATACTTATTTATGAAACAGGTATTTTCTTATGCGTTCTTAATTTCATTCCCTATTTCACAAAAAATAATCAAGCTCAACTGAAGTCAATTGCAACAGCCTTGGCAATTATGCTCATTGCAATATTATTTATTTTAACTGACTGGAGATCATTCGAAGCGCAGCCACAACTAGCCAAAGACGTTATTCAATCTATTCAAACATTACCATCACCCCAAACCCAACTGCTACCAAAAAATATCGGCCCTCTATTACTACCAAAAAATATTCTTTTATCAACTATCATTCAAACTAATAGCAACTGGATTTATGCTTTTTTGGGTTTGTTTGTATTATCAATCGCCATGCTATGGAAAACTCGACATATGCTATTGGCGGACATATATTTATTTATAGCCGTTATTTGCACTTTATTCTTTACACTCCTAAATCAATTTGGTCTAGCCATTTTAACTATATTACTTCTATGGACTACCAACCTGATTCACCTCCGCGATATAAATCGTAAAAACAGATTAATACTAGCCAGCTACATATGCATTAGCTTTTTATTTTGGCTAAGCTATTGCTTACTTACAAAGGAGTGGTACGGCTTATTTCAAGAAAATATAGACAATCCTCTTTTCAAATACTTAGTTGTAGCATTCAAGTACCCAAACATCTACACAAAAGTAATTCTTCAATGGCTATATGGCCAACCTATCACTACATTAATATTTCTGAGCGCAATATTATTGGGCTTTGTCATCGCTATTTTAAGAAATGACATAAATCCTAAGGATAAGTTTCTTTACAGCATAGTAATATTAGTAGTGACATTAACTGCCATACTCAAACAACCTTATTATGCATCACGCTATACCTTTTTCATTTACCCAGTAATAATACTACTTTCCTTAAGGGGGATTCAGAGCGCCTCCAGTTTTTTTGGAAAACAAAAAAATCTATATTTTATTGGAATAACGCTTATCACAGTAATAGCAGCTGAAGATATTGACTTTAACCATATAAAAACTATAGACACCCCCAAAACTATTTACAGACTGAACTACGAACAGCAAAAATCTAAACACTTATGGGATCGTCTAGATGTATTATCGCCATCTATGTATGTTAACAAGCACATTAAAACTAATGACTTAGTATTATCGACTGTAAGACCGGCTCATTACTACCTTGACCAATTGGATTTTTATTACAAGAATAAACACAATATAGAATTCCGGGTTAGCTCAGCTTGTGAAAGTAAAAAAGAGATATGGACCAACGCAGACCTTATTTACACCGAAGATGAACTATTATCTCGCCTCTCAATACGTAAACAAAACATTTGGTTAATTACTCATAACAAAAATACAAGACTAAGCAATACAATAGAAAAAAAGATAAACTTTGAGTATCAAGATGACTTGGTATTCAAGGGTGCAGATAACAGAATTAGTGTATTTCTTCTGAAGAAAAATGTCATACCTAAGGTTCTTTAACAGCCTAGAAACAAAAAAGGTATCTCATTATTGTAGGGTTCGTAAATATCCTTTCATTTTTAATGGCAGTTAAGCATAGAGATACCCAACTAAGATTACTATAGGTTGTTAACAGTACCCCACTAACGGCAACTTAAAATTGCCCCACCGGAGGCAACATAACAACTGAATACCGATACGAATAAACCGGAGAGAGTGTTGGTTAAGGAAAACTAGTGTAAATAAATGCTTTACACCGACAAGGCATACCCTTTTTACGTAACTATTCTCCATATTAACCATAAAAATAGCATAAAAAAGAGGCAAATCAATAGTTTGAGCCGGTGCTGGCTAAACTTAGATCATATTTATTAATCACACAATTTGAAATTTAGACGAACATCCATTATTTGACTACTTTATAGTTTTTTAAATATTAGACCGAACACCTTTTCCTCTAAACCTGCCGGACTTCCTGCTAGACTCCATAAAACAAAGCTAGATACCCCATAAATAAGCATACCAATAAACGAATACACCCCTAATGCCAGCGCACCCTCTAGTTTAAGTAAATCCATACAAATCATTACGCCGAGAGCCATTAAAACAGTAGATATAAGTGGCTTCATATACAAACTAAGCTGACTCTTTAATGGCAAACGTAAAACAACTCTTAATACACACCACGAAATTATTAAAGCAAGTAAATTTACAATAAGAAAACTCTGAGCGACACCAACCACCCCATTTATGCCACTTAAGAAGTAAAACAGCGTAATAAATACAATCGCCTTAAAACCAAGCTCAAAAGTCGATATTTTGGGGTACCCTAAAGCGTAATAAACATAATTAACATTCGACCCCAAAGCATTAACTGCCCCCCCTAAAGCTAAATAACTAACTGGTTCAACGGCCTCCAGCCACTGATCCCCCAGAAATAAGGGGACTAAGAAAGGTGACACAAGAGCAACTCCAACCCCTAATGGCATTGCTACTAACGCTATAGATCGAATAGCCCCCTTATAAAGAGACTGCACCTTATTAATTTGACTTGATACCTTAGCATACCCAGGATAGATCGCTCTGTTGAGGTTAGAAACAACCTCCGAAGTAGACATTGTGCCTATTTCAAATGATAAGTTATAAACTGCCGAGGCTTCCGGTGAAATAGTCTTACCTAAAATAAGCTCAGGTGACCTAGTATTTATGAAGTGAAAGATATTGTTCAGCATTAACCATTTAGAAAAGCTAAAAAGTTCTTTCCCCTTAGTTAAACAAAATTTTGGACGAAATGAATGCATTCTATATGAGACAACAACCTCAAGTATTTTCCACACTACATTCCCAAACACTAAAGCCCAATAATTCAAAAAATATAGAGCTAGTCCAATCGTAACAAAGAAGCTAATAAATTTTGGAATAATAATTAGTTTGAACTCTTTACTGAAAGTTAAGTTCTTTTGGAAATCAACAACACCAATATTTTTAACGCCATTTAAAAGAAACAACAAAGAAACTACCCACAAGATTTCCTTTATTGCGTTATTGCTATATAAATTTGCTACGTAATCAGATATCAATACTAAAAATAAGGCAGCCACCCCACCAAACAATAAATTTAAAGTCCAAGCAGAACTATAGTGTTCATTTCCGGCCTGTTGATTCTGAATTAATGCAGTTTGAAAACCTAATTTTGAAAATATATCAATCAAGGCAAAACAAGACATAGCAATTGCAACAACACCAAAATCCTCTGGAGTTAACAGCCTTGCTAAAATGACGGTACTAACAAAGCCAATTAGGCGATATGATAAGCGTAAACCAACCATCCAAGCAGCACTTACGGCAATGGCATTCTCTAAACTTCTTCCTTTCAAACCTTCAACCTCACGCCCATAAGAAATATAATGCTACCCTCCCCAATATCACGCCCACCAACGCCCCATTTTTAAATTTATTCCATATTTATTTTCGAGATTATCTAAGTCATCTGAATAAATCTTTTTTAAAGCCTTGGCATCCTCATTACTAATTTGAGGAGTTTCCTTGCTCATTATTGCCTTTATACTTTGACTTATAATTGTTGGCAGGTGCCGGTTAGCAAAATGTGCACACCGTTTTACTAACCTTAACGGGATTATTTTAAGTAATAAATCCCCAAAGAAATTGAATTGATAAGATGAATTCACCTTTCTGCCTAAATTAGAAATTTCTGATGAAATAGCATCCAAACCAATCATCCGCCCTACCTTATCTAACACCATACCCGGATTAGAATTCAGCTCTTTCTGAGTTAACAACAATATATTTTCTTCTCCAAAAACAGATGCATACTCATTTATTCGTTCTGAATATAAGCTTGCAGTAATATGAGCTGAGCTTTCATCACCAATACATTCAGCAAAAGGGCGTTCTTTATTTCCGTTTCGTATAGAGTGCCAGTAGGAAGACCATGTTCTGTCAACAGGGTCACGCATCAAGTATATAATTTTTGAGTTTGGTGCAAACTGGTATATACGCTCTGCAATACCTAATGACCCACCAGCCCATCCAGCAGAATAGCTAACAGATGAATCAAGCCTTATTGCACAACCTTTATCTCTAAAACATGCTTCATACCATTCCTCTCCTTTAAGGTAAATTTTATTCGTAAAAAAATCAGGTTCCTTAGGGTATGATAAACAGATATCGCTTGATTGATCGAGCATATCAGCCAAAGCCGTAGTACCACACTTAGCAGCACCGATTATAAAAATATATTGATAATTACTCATAAAATTTCCAAACAAAAAAAAGGGCCATAAAAAGCCCTAAGTTTATTCTGATAAGCCGATTAACTATTTATTTAGGACAGTCCCAGTAAATCCGACTGGTGGAAGAGGCAATTTGCTTGCTGATTCGGATATAGGAAGCCTTATCTGCCTAAATGAAGTAGAATTCTCTGGCTTAATTGCTATAAACAGGTAAGAATTCGCGCCTAAGTTAATGTCACTTGTTTCATACTCCATACCATTGTACCCATCCTGTCCTGGAGGGGTTATTAGACTATTTCCTGGCGCCAAAGTTGCATTCGCCCAACCAAGACTATGTATATCCGAAAATGAATATCTTACTTCATGCTTAACAGTGTTCTCATCTTTAGGCCTATTCCACCCAACTGAAACTAGATTCCCTTCTTTCACATATACTCCATGTAAAGCATAAACCTGGTCAGTGTTTTCAGAATTTGGCTCATTATATAACTCAAAACCATCAAGATAGACTGAACCGGGATAGGAAGTTAAATCATTTTTAAAAGTAAAATAAAAGCGAGTCATTAAATCAAAATAATTAAGCCCCTGATCTCCAGTTGAATATTCTTTATCGCTCTGTTCCTCATTACCACTCTTTCCTCGTTCATGGCTTGGGTGCATATCTACAATCACTTGATGCCATTCACCAGAATAGCCAATATTATAGTAATGATAGTAATGCCCTCCTCCTCCTGACTCAGCACTTGATCTCTGTCCAGACGTCCCTCTAATGTATGTTCCAAAGTGTGCATTATACCTTTTAACATCTTCTTTCTGGATAGTGTTAGGCACTTTAATCCATAACCGAAGCCTATTATATGTATCAGTTTTCCACACTTGCCCTGGGTTACTTTTTGCCTCCTGCTCTCGAATATACAACCATTCATAATGTTCCTCATCATAAGGGTAGTATTGAGCAAAGATATTCATATCTGAATCAACCGTTGCTTTCAAACTTTTATTTCCATCAAAAGCAATATCAGTAGAAACTTCCGCCTTTCCGGGGCGTTGATTCCCAGCATTATCTTGTGGGTAATGTGACCATAAATAACGCTGATAGGAGTCTTCCGAATAAGATGGTCGAACTATAGGAATAGAATCAATTTCAAAATCAGAAATCATAAACTTATCTGTAGACTCAACTGTATATCCGACACTACAAAAAATAAAAGATGATATTAAAATAAGAAAAATACGAATAGTCATGTTTATAGCCCTCAGTACCTAATCGGTCCAATATTACTTTTTAAAGTTTAAAATCCACTTTGTATGTGCAGTCAGCACTTCTATTATCTGTTTAAGTCTAATCTATAAAAATAGCACCCGCAATTTTCTAGCTGCTAGATGCACTAAATCATACAAAAAACATCATTATGAAATAATTCTATACTATGCTTACTTAATGATAAGCATGACACGAAATAAGCCTAAACTCCTGTTACTACAGACTATAACATGTGCACTACATCCTTACTTAGAAGGGATTATGATCACTAGTTGTGGTTTTCTAGACACCGAAATTTTAGAAAACGGACCTTGCAGGTAATATTATTTAGCTACTTTTTGGGCGAAGTACTTTTTCCTAATGACTGTAATTTCATCAAACAGTACATAGCACTAAGTAGCCCGAAAAGCTGAACATCAATCTCAAGACGAAGACTATTTGAAAGCATGCTTGATATCATCAAAGCCACAAGAGCAGCGACACCAGCCATATATAGAACCGAAATATTCCCAAATTTCAAATGAAGAATACTTTGCCGCATTACAAAGAGCCGCTTTACGTAGATGAGAACAATCAGCAAATAAAAAAAGGCGCCTATTAGTCCAAAGTCGACTAGCAACGACATTAATAAATTGTGTGAACCTCGGACACGACTTTCACCTTTCCCTGTTAAAAATTCATTATCAATAAAGTCCGGACTCAAAATGAGCGTACCTCTATGTCCATGTCCATGTAGAGGTGACTGTAGAAACATTTTATATTGTGCTGAGATGATAATCAATCTAGACTCTGCACTTTTGTCTCTCTGTTCCTCAGGGCCAGCAGCTCCTGATAACCGCTCTATTAAGTCATCAGGAACTAAACGAACCACTAATACACAAGCTAAAAGTAAATACAAAAAGATAGGCTTGCGCAATTTATATGGTCTAAATAATAGAGCAAGTATCGCACCAGCAACCGCTCCTACAATAGCACCACGACTTTGCGTTAAAAAAACTCCATTAAGTGTTAAAGCGATAGGTATTAATAAAACATATTTGTACTTACCTAAATCACAGAGAAGTAAGAATGATGAAAGTAGAACAATCGGCATCATATGCAAAGAAAGTAGATTGCCATCATTCAGACCAGGAGTAGGCACTTTCTCAAAACGTCCTCCTTGATGCTCTGAAAAACCAATCCAGCCAAAATATGTACAACCTATCAAACTAGCGATAATAAAAACTAAAATCGACCTTTCATCATCTAAAGTCTTATGCATCAAAAACAACAAAAATAAAAATTTCGTAACCATTACTGCATATTCTTGGTGATAGTTACTAGCTATAGCCCATATTGACTGAAACCACACCCAAATAACGAATGCCAAAAATAATTTGTGTTCTGGCAAACTAAAGAATTTGGGTTTTTGTAGAGAAATATTATCCTGTTTATTAAGCTTTCCATCCCTAATCATGATTGCTATCAATGTCACAAGAGCAGACAATAAGGACCAACGTAAATCCGGCAGATGATTCCCCCACCAGCTGCCTGGAGCATGAAAATAAAAAGACTGTAGATAAAGCATCAACCCTACAAGAGGCCTCCCTTGAAGGGCGACAAAGATGCCTACAAAAAAGACACAAATATATGCAAGCGCTGTAAGTGACAAAGTTATTTCCTATTTAAAAACACTTTAATAACAATAAAGTTATACAGGCCTAAATCTGCCTAGCCAACTAAATTATTAAAATAATGAAACACCCATTATTTCTAGTTATTACACCAAATACAAAAGTCCCTTCTTAACTCATTTTTATTGTAAATAACTAACCAGAATTCTCCCTAAAAACATCTTAGCTACCCGGTTTAAGAAACTAGCATTTATTGAAAAATATCATAAACAAGAATCATCTAACCTTAAACCAATACACCAATACACCAATACACCATAAGAATATAATTTCTTAATTTCTTAAGGGTAATAAGTTATTCAACTTTTTTAATAACTCACTTCCACAATACTCTCGACTAAATCGCTCTACATTGCTCAATGCTGGAGCATTATTTTGTATTAGCTTTACTAATGCATTTTTAATACTATTAACATCATGCTCTTTAGCTTGGTAACCATTAGAGACCGTCGATAAAAGCTGGCTACTAGCTCCTCCACATCCAACTAGAGCAAGTATCGGATTACCGGTTGCAATATACTCATAAATCTTACCCGGGATTTGATTGTCAAAGGTTTTACCCTGCAACACTAATAACCCGTCTGCATTTTTCATTTCTTGAATAGACTCTTCATAAGGAATAGAAGGATAAAACCGAACAAAATCTTTAATATTTAATTCTTTCAGGACCTCCTGGTAAGCTACTCCATCACCCGATCCACGAAATTTAAGCAAGAATTCACCTTCGTTTAGTTTATTTTCGCAAACTAAACGAGAAATTGTTTTAAAAAGAGGGATTGGGTCTCTACCATGTGGATACAACCCTCCACTATAGAGTAAAGTAAACTTCTTATCTGGTTGTACAGTCCTTGTTAATCCTTCAAATATTTTCTCATCATAACCATTTTCAATTACATGAAATTTACCCTTATCAATATGTGGATAAGCACTTTGGTACAGTTCACTCATCTTACCTGTTGCAAATACCAGAACATCAGCTAGTTCGACAGTTTCACGATCTATTCTTTTAGCCTTGTCAGTTATACTTTTATAATTATCGTCACAATGAGAGTGTAAGGGGTCTCGAAAATCAGCGACCCATTTTATTCCAGTTTTCTTTTTTAGTTTCAAAGCAATTCTATGAGCTGTTGATATCGGAAATGTTGACCAAATCACATCTGGTTGATGCTCTTTGACCATCGACATACCTACCCGCCAGCCATGATAGTACCAGCTAGCCATTTTGTCGGGATTCTCAAGGAAACCGAAATACTTCCCTTTGATTGCGAAGTGTACAGACGCGTCAGCAGAAAATGCTCGACGTACATTTTTCTCAATCGCCCCTGAAACAACTATTTTATTATCTAGGTTTTTATATATTCTGGGGTGTGCCGTCAATATCAACGGTAACCAATCATTCTTGAGAAGGTTTTCAGCAAAATGATAGGTCCGTTGCACACCCGCACTTAGGCAAGGTGGAAAGTCTGCTGCAATCATTAATATCTTTGGCATAGCATTCTCGTTAGTACTTTAATTAGGTTCTGTCTAATAAGCGTCGCTGCATAAACTCAACGCCATCTATATATTTTCTTGCTTGAAGGAAAGATTCAAAATCGCCTCCAAAGCGAGGTAGAAGATATTCATTAGTGGAGGCGCTAGGTAAACCAAAAGAGGCTGTTACTGCACATAAATACCCTGAGGTAGATAATGCTTCTACATCATTTTTTTTGTAATCGTCTTCTTGACCATTTGGGTAACAAAAAGAGACAAGCGCTTGCCCCAACATATTTTCAATTCTTTGTTTTGAAGCTTTAACCTCATGCATTACTTGCGCTTCGCTTTCGTTGGCTAAAATGGGATGCGTCATAGAATGCGAGCCAATTTCAATCAAACCGGAAGCCTGTATAGTTTTCAGGTTATCCCATGATAATAACTGTCTGTTAACAGGTGCTTTAATTGGTATATATTGGTAGGCAGAACCAATAACTTTCTGTAATTCAACTTTTCGTTGTGCATTATTTAGGGATTTCATTTTTGTTACTAAAGCTATCAACTCTTGGTAGTTTGTATTACCTAAAGCTTTATTCTCGTAGGCATCAAATAATAGTTCCGGCCAAATAGTCGTGTTATCGTCTATCAACTGAGGGCATACAAACAAGGTTGCAGGAGCTTGGTATTTTTTCAGCACTGGCAGCGCATAATCCAGAACCGACTTGAAGCCATCATCAAAAGTTAATACTAGCGCATTGTTAGGGTAATACCCATTTTGTTTACGGTACTGAATCAAATCTTTTAGTTTAAAAAGGGTATAGTTTTTAGCACTATACGCAACTATTTTATCTAACTGTCTAACCAAAGTGTATTCAGAATATTTATCACTTTCACAATCTGGGTAAATTTTGTGAAACATAATAATACGTGGTCTGCTTCGGGTCAGGTACTTACATAGATGGTTAATACCCATCCACTGAAAACCTAACATTATTTTTTCTTTTAATACATTCACTGCTTACCTGCCATCACTTTTTGATAGACTTGATAAGTATTTTCAGCACACCAAGCCCAGTGATATTGGCCATAGGTTTGCGCACTTCTGCTGCGATCATAACCAGTATGCAATACTTCACATAATGCTGCGCTAAGCGAGTCAATATTTTCACTTGGGACACATCGACCTAAATTTTTCTCTGACTCCATAATTTCTTTTACCGCCCCTACATCTGCAGCCACCGCAGGGCAGCCACAAGCTAGCGCTTCCGTTAATACGTTAGGACTTCCTTCCCCTCTGCTTGCAAGGCAAAACACATCTGCCGCATTATACCAGCATGGCAACGCGTTATTTGGAACAGCGCCTTGAAACACCACATTGTCTTCAAGCCCTAGTTGTTTAACTTGTTGATATAAGGTCTCTCTGAAATCACCTTCCGGGCCTTGAGCACCAACTATATAAAGCTTCACCTTAGCGGAGCTTTGTTTAATAATTTCTGGCATCGCCTGAATGATTAAGTCAAAGCCTTTACGGCGAATTAACGCCCCCACTGTGACAATTATTTTTTCAGTTTCTGGTAAGCCTAATTTTCGACGCGC
>Ga0105353_1000745_pt1 | contig 17457 bp, 10 predicted proteins | sample EN1Hudsemesocosm_2_FD_83657 | JGI IMG/M metagenome (GOLD analysis project Ga0105353, IMG submission 83657) | Methane-oxidizing microbial communities from mesocosms in the Hudson Canyon - EN10B Hudson Canyon | ecosystem: Environmental > Aquatic > Marine > Cold seeps | place: Hudson Canyon...
CGCCGAGGACGTTGTCATCCCACCAATCAGCAGTCTTCAACTCGTGCATCGAGCTCTTGGAACCCGATGGCCCCCAGTCGGGACCAATCATGATGTTCACACCCTCTGCCTTCGCAGTCGCGATGTCTGTGGTGTCGCCATAGAGCAGCAGGTTCGAGGTTGGCGACCAAGCCAGGCTCCCACCCACATCTCCAAGCGCTGAGAGCTCGGTCTGCGTCAGGCCAGTGCCGTGGACAATCACGACCTCGCCGACGAGCAGGTCGTTGGCTACGAGGATGTCGAACTCGGCGCGACTCGACTCATCGACGCCCTCGGCGAGGTGTAGGAACCAAGCATCGAGTTCGCCCGAGGAGTTACCGTCCTTGATGTGTTGACCAGAGTAATCCGACTCCAGTTCGGTGACCTTGGTGTGGATGTAGTCCTTGCCGAAGTTGTAGAGTTCGATGTTGCGCGCAAGCATCGTCTCGAATGTGTCAGTGGAGGATGTGCTGCTGCCCTGTAACGCGGTGTTTCCGCCGGCAATCGCGCGCAGCTCAGCGAAACGCATGGCCTCGGAATCATAGAGCGAGCATCCAATGTCCTTTGCATCGCTATAGCCCGAGTAGGACTGCCATTGGTATCTGTTGTCCCATCCGTTTGTACCGTGGTCCCAGAGTGGAATTAGGTTGTATTTTGCATGGTTGTGAGGATCTATGAATCCAGGATAAATTGTGCCGCTAGTCGGGATTGACATGACTCCTGCTGCCGTTGCCGGTGCACTCTCAGAAGCACTCCAAACTGCCTCAATCATTCCATCGCGCACGAGTACTCTTCCATCGTCGATGACATCGTTTTCTGAAATCATCGTCACTACGCGCCCCTCGAGAACATATTCCCCGTTGTGGACGTGATCCTGCGGAGGGTAGCAGTTGCCCTGCAGGTGGTTGGCGCCGCCCCACTCCTGGTCGTTGGCGACTCCCGGAGTAGGGCTGCCATCGGACAATTTGGCCCAGTTGCCGCTGGAATCGTAGCCGTAGGGAATATCCCAGTCCGAGTCTTCGCCCTCGTAACTTACGGAACTAATCTCGATTCCAGAGCCGTCGATAAGACGAATTGTATCTCCGTCCCAGAAGTCGAACTCGATTCCTGTCCACGACCGGTAGAAGACGACGTAGGCACCCGCTTCGAGGACGGTGCCCCAGCCGATGCTGCATGCAGGGGAGCCGCCATCCGCGATGTCGTCGAGCCACCAGCCGCCGAGGTCTATTGCACTGGAAGTAGGATTATGCAACTCTAGGAACTGGTCGCTATAGGTCCCCATCGAACCATCACCATTCCAGTCAGTGCCGCCGTAGTTCTCGTTGTTCGGAGAGACTAGGATTTCGTTGATGTAAATTGCATCGGTGGGCGCTGCTTGGGCAGATGCCACCATTGCAGGACCTAGGCCGGACATCAGCATCAGTAGGATTGCAGACATGACTGCTGTGCGCATGGCCCACTAACGCCCCGCTTCAGGCTTTCAACCCCACCGCCTCGCGGTACAGAGCGCATCATGTGCGAAGTGCGAAATACGGCCATAGCGCGGGTCCAGCATGGCCGAGCGCAGCAGGCCGAGAACAGCCCTCGCGGCAATCATGGTTGCCAGCATGGCATTCGCGGGGTGCTTAGGAGGAGGCGAGTCCGTAGAAGATAGCACCGTGCCTTGGGATTCGGACTACCAATACATCGACCTCCCGTCCTCGTACGAGGACCCGCGCAATTTCACAGTCGCAGCCCCGTTCTCAAACACCACTTGGGGCAACGCATCATGGACGGTCTACGGAAACGAGCACGGCGGTAACTGCTGCGAGCACTATCTCGCCGCCACGAAGGAGGGCTGGATTCTCAACTTTGGCGGTGAGTATCCTACATGGAGTGAGGACAGGGGCCTCACCTGGCAGGAATACCTGCCGACTATATTCTCCCAGCTAGGTTGCCGTGAATGGAAGCCGACTGTTCCCGGCCAAGAGGGACTCGGCGAAGGTAGCATAGTCCAAGCCACGAACGGGGACCTAATCTCCATGGGATGGTTCCCCTACCCTAGTACGAGCGGTGCGGACCAGTTCTACGCATTCTTCTACGATGCGGAGGACCAAGAGTGGAGTTGGTGCTTCAATAGGACTCCTGAGCCGTTCTATGACAGGTCCTGGCAGGTTGAGGTTGTGGGCCCAATAAACAGCTTCCTGTATGGCAACGGGCCATGGGCCAGTCTGGTCATTTCGAACTTCTGGCATCAGGTTCAGAACATCGGAGGCCAGATATCCACTGATGGACTGAACTACGATTACTTCGGTTTCCCTGACAGAGACGATAGCCTAGATGTTATGGAAGTAGATCTGAACCCGGAAACCCTCGGTCCGGAGTGGGACTTCACCAAGCCCCACAAAGAAATGAGGTCCTTCCCAGTTCCATCTGGAGGACTTTACTTCCCCAACTACTTCATCGATGGTAGTGATGCTTACCTAGACACTTCTCTAAATTGGTGGACGGGCACCACTTTGAACGGTTCATCACTTCCATCGCAGTACTGCGCTTTCGACTCTTCTACTGCATTACACTGCGTTACTGCAGGCGGCACTATCCTAACTCACATGCTGTCATGGGATGGCGGTGAGAGTTGGCAGAACCAAACCTACAATCTATCTGCCGAGACCTCTGAGCTTGAGGAATGGGAATTCCACACTAACGGTGCCCACGATTTATTCGTGCTAAATGTCCGCTACCAGAGCTCTGACGGCCCCGATATCGACTTGTCATGGCATGTCAGAGAGTACTCAGAGAGTATGTTCCCCGACATGAGGACATACCTAGGTCTCGGCGATCTAGATTCGACATCTGGCGCAGGCAATGACATCAGATTCGACTTCGCAAGTATGGGAATCCTTCCCGACGGCGGGGCCTTCATCGCATATCACGACTCAACTGATCCCGACCCACTGTTCGGCGTAGAGATGCTTCTTCCGGCCAGATATGGTCCAGCAGTGTCCTAATCACTGATCTACGCGGAACACTATCGCGATACCATCAACCTCGAATGAGTCCGCCTTATTCGGCACCGATCCCTCATTCAGGGTGGCGCTACCTGCCCGAGTCTCACTCTGCACGTGAGCCCAGTCTTCGTCGGCCATCTCCGCACCTTCAATCCAGACTGACAAGGAGATACTGTCCTCGACTGCGAGATCTAGTTCCTTGCGCTTCGACTGGATTCTGCGTATCACGTCGCGCGCGAGACCGCGCGACATCAACTCCTCGTCGATAATCATGTCAAGCACCAAAGAGACGTCCCCGAAGTCTTCGTCAACTAGGGTAGCGGCCGAGTAACCCTCCTTCTCGGTGCGACGTACCTCAATGTCGTTCATTGTAATCTGGTATCCTGCGAGGGCAGCGATACCGGCCTCGATCTCCAGCAGCAGTGAGTCCGGGTCGGCAGTGTCGAGTTTAGCAAGCACTGCTGGCAGGTCTGACCTGCACTTAGCGCCCAATGCCTTTCTGTTTGGTTCGAGTACAATCTTCTGGAAACGGTCGAGATCCGCCTCAGTCATCAGATTCTCAACATTCAATTCCTCTGATAGAATCTCATGGAAGTCAGCGAGATCCGGGCCGCCGATGATCCAGCCGTTGCGGCACGGTAGCCTCTGTCTACGACCCCCTTCGGCCCGGACACGCCTACCCGTCTCAGCGAGCGCGCGCACGAGCTTCATCTGCTGCTCTAGTCCGTAGTCGCGTGGAGGTAAATTACGTTCAACCAGCGCCGATCCTAGCGGCCAGTCGGCAAGGTGGACTGACGAACCTGCAAGATCTCGGTGTATCCTGTCGGGCATGAATGGGGAGACGGGCGCCATCAATCTGCAGACCAGCAAAAGGGCCTCATGCAGAGTATGTTGGCAAGCCCGCTTGTCGCTACTATCTGCCTCGTCCCACAGTCTACGCCGAGAGCGCCGGACGTACCAGTTAGAGAGGTCGTTGACGACGAACTCCTCGAGTTCGCGCCCTGCCTTGTGGAAGTCCCAAGATTCGAAGTGCTCGTGGTAAGTGTCTGCCATCGCGCTCGCTTTAGACAGCACCCAGCGATCGAGTGGGCTGCGCTCAGTCACAGCGACGTAGCCAGACTCGTCGTCAGCATCGAAACCGTCCATAGCCGCGTAGTCGGCGTGGAAGCGGTAAACGTTCCAAAGTGTGAGGAACATCTTGGCGTAGGACTCTCGGACTCCATTGGGGTCGAAGTTGGTTGGCGACCACGGCGCACTCTGCGTAGTCATGTACCAGCGGATTGAGTCCGAACCCTCTTTGTTGAAGTGATCCCAAGGATTGACGACATTCCCCTTCGACTTACTCATCTTCTTGCCGTCTTTGTCGAGAATGTGGCCGAGTGAGAGGCAGCGGCGGTAGCAGGTGCTGCCGAATACCGCCGTAGAGACTGCTAGCAGAGAGTAGAACCAACCGCGCGTCTGGTCGACAGCCTCGCAGATGTAATCCACCGGGAACGAACCTGCGAATTTATCCTCGTTCTCGAAGGGGTAGTGCCACTGCGCGAATGAGGCGCAGCCCGAGTCGAACCAGCAGTCCATGACATAGGGCTCGCGCACCATTTCGCCCGAGCAGCCGTCCGAAGGGCAGTGCAGCCTGACGTCGTCGACGTATGGTCGGTGCAGCTCGGGAGGCACAGGAGAGTCACCTGTCTTCATCGAGATCATCTCCTCGATGCTGCCGATGCAGTGCTCGTGGCCGCAGTCGGAGCAGATCCACACTGGGATAGGGGTGCCCCAGTAGCGTTCGCGACTAATTGCCCAGTCCTTGATGTTCGAGAGCCATTCTCCCATTCGCTTGCTACCGGTCCACTCTGGGGCCCACTCGACTTCGGAGTTATGTTGCAATATCTCGTCGCGAACCGCAGTCATGCGGACGAACCAGCTGTCCATCGCGTAGTACAGCAAGGGGTGGTCGGTACGCCAGCAGTGTGGGTAGTCGTGAGTGTAGGTGTGCTCGCGGTACAGCATTCCCTCGCCGGAGAGGTAGTCTATGATGTCCGAATCGCAGTCCTTGACGTAGCGCCCGTCGAGCAGATGATGGGTCCCGGAGACGAAGTTGCCGTCAATCCCCACGGTGTGCTGGGCCGGGAGGCCAACTTGCATGCCGAGGTTGTAATCTTCCTCGCCATACATCACTGCTGTGTGGACGACTCCTGTGCCGTCTGTGGTGGTGACGAAGTCCGCCTCAACCACGGTCCAAGCACTCTCAGAATCACCTCTATCTACCGCGCCGGGGAACAGAGGCCGGTAGGCCTTGCCAATCAGTGTCGAGCCAGAAAACTCCTCCAGCACTTCGACTTGGTGCCGTAGTACATCAGAGAGCAGGTCTTTGGCTAGAATCAATTCCTCACCGACTTCAGCACCCCCTCTCCCATCCCAAGAGCCAGATGGCGACTCGGTGATTCGGACGCGGCAGTATGTGACATCCGGCCCGATAGCGAGACCGACGTTGCCCGGTAAGGTCCAAGGGGTCGTCGTCCAAGCGAGGATGGAGGCATCATCATCGATGAGTCGGAACTTGATGTAGACAGCCGGCTCGGAGACCTCCTTGTAACCTAGTGACACCTCATGAGTGGAGTAGCTAGTGCCAGTCTGAGGGCAGTATGGCAGGACCTTGTGACCACGGAACAACAGGCCCTTGTCGAACATCTGCTTGAGTGACCACCATGCCGACTCGATGTATTCGTCGTGCAGGGTGACGTATGGGTCATCCATGTCTACCCAGAAACCCATCCTCTCAGTCATCTCACGCCATGCCTCTTCGTAGGTCCAGACGCTTTCTTTGCACTTGTCGTTGAAGGCCTCCATGCCGTACTCCTCGATAGCCTCATTTGACATCAGATCGAGTTTCTTTTGCACCTCTATCTCAACAGGAAGTCCATGGGTATCCCATCCTCCTTTGCGCTCAACGACATGCCCCTCCATGGTCTTCCATCGACAGACCATGTCCTTGAACAGCCTCGAGAGGACATGATGGATTCCCGGCTTACCGTTTGCCGTAGGAGGGCCCTCGAGGAAGGTGAAGGGGCTTGCGCCGCCTCGGCGCGCCTCGATAGTCGCCTCAAAAGTTCCCTCTTCACTCCAGGTTTCCATCAAGGCATTCTCTAGAGTGACTGGGTCGAGGTCGCCGGCAGGTTTGGGTACGCCCATCGGCTCAGCGACCTACGGCGCTGTATTGAAGATGCCCCGGTCGCCCATAGGGCGAATTCATCATTTAGCAGACTTATTAGTGACCGCCGGGACGCCTTGAACGTGTCTGAGACTTCAACTATCGCAGTCGGCGGGATGACCTGCACGGGCTGCTCTGGCCGTGTGAGAGACTCCTTGGAGGCTCTGGACGGAGTTCTGAGCGCTGATGTATCCCACGAGACCGGGCAAGCAGTGGTTTCGCACTCGGGGACTGGACACGAAGCCATGCTTGAGGCCATAGTCGGTGCTGGCTACAATGCAGAGGGAACGAATCCTGATTTTGACTGGAACGACCGCGAAATCTGGAAACAATCTGCTAACAACACCAAGTGGTGCCTAATTGGCTGCTCCATCGGAGAGTTTGGAACTCTCGCCTACTATTCCTACTCAGGAATCACGGCTGATTTGGAATTATTTTCAAAAATCTGGTACTTCTACGCAATACTGCCTCTGATTAACGGACTTGCAACTAGCGTGATGCTGGAGACCACTATCCTGATGCGAGGCCAGATGGACTTTCGCAACGCCCTTTCTACCGCTTTCGGAATGTCGTTCATCTCAATGCTCATGATGGAGATTGCGATGGAGATTACTGACCTTTTATTCACCTCGGGAGAACTAGGGATGAATCCTATTGCAATACCATTCATGCTCATAGTTGGTTTCCTTACTCCGTGGCCCTACAATTACTGGAGGCTCAAGAAGTACGGAGAAGCGTGCCACTGAATTGGAGGAAGATTCATGCAAGATTGGGGCCAATTAAGCAAGGAGATTGCCCATTGGATTAAGGAGTATGCAGAGGACAATCAAATCACCTCCTTGATAGTAGGAGTTTCAGGAGGTATCGACTCCGCCGTGACCTCAACCCTCTGCGCAAAAACTGGATTGAATACCATCGTTCTAAACATGCCAATCCATCAAGACACTTCTCAGTATAATCTCTCCAATCGGCATATTGACTGGTTGCAGAGTAATTGGAAAAATGTGGACAGCCATACGATAGATTTGACTCGCACTTTCGACCTCTATGCAAATGAGTTGAGCAACCACAGCCTTTCTGATTTGGCATCGGCCAATACTAGGGCTAGGCTAAGGATGACAACTCTGTATGCAATAGCGGGATCCAACAACGGAATTGTAGTGGGAACCGGGAATAAGGTCGAGGACTTTGGGGTGGGATTCTTCACCAAGTATGGAGATGGGGGCGTGGACATCTCCCCCCTCGCTGATCTGTATAAGTCAGAAGTATACGCACTCGCGGAGGCACTGGGTATCGCCCAGGAAATTCAGGAGGCCGCACCTACGGACGGGCTTTGGAATGATGGCAGGACCGATGAAGATCAAATGGGTGCAACTTACGAAGAATTAGAGTGGGCTATGGGGCAAATAGAGAACCCATCTGGTGAGGCATTGACGGAAAGACAAGAAGAAGTATTGGGGATTTATCGAAGACTACACAATGCTAATTCTCACAAAATGAACTCCATCCCTATTTTCAAGAGATAAGAAAAATCAGTCGCCCGAATCAGTGGTGATGAGCCCTCTCTTCCGGTTCGAGCAGGATTGCACCGAGTATCATTGTGAGTGTGGCGAATCCGGCTAGACTTGCAGCAATGTACGCTTCTTCGTAAAGGGCTGCACCCAACTCTGCTACGTGCAAGACCCCGTGAAGTCCAAGAGACATCTGTACTATTCGTGTTATCAGTGATTTTACCATGTCAACGCGTAATAGTAATCAGATTTGAAAAGTATGTATGGGAAATTTGGTTTGCGTCGTATTGAAGGGGGTCTCCATACGCGAGAAAGGCGTGGACATCCCAGGTGACCTGAGCTCGATGCTCAAGGGCGAGCACGGTCCGACCAAACAGAAGGCAGCCAGACTGGTCGTCGATTTGGCCTCCACAGCAGGTGCAGACGAATTCGTCCGTGTCGAGCACGCCCACGTCTCAGGTGTCAGTGTGATTACTGGTGGTCACGGCCTCAGGCAGTTCCTCTCCGATCTGGCAGGCGACCCCGAGGGCAAGGTAGTGATCCCTACCACTCTGAACTCGGCGGGGTGTGATCACGAGAGGATGGATGAGATGGGCATTGATCATCCTGATTTCCTAGAGCAGCAGCTCGAGATAGTCCACGCTTATTCTGAACTTGACATAGATGCCATCCTATCATGCACGCCCTATGACAGGGGCATCGAATCCGGTGAAGGCATCGGTTCGTGGGCGGAGTCCAATGCAGTCTGCTTCTCCAACTCCTACACTTCGCTCGTCACCAATCGCGAGTCAGGCCTCTCCGCTCTCGCCACTGCGCTCACAGGTTGGGCCCCTAAGTGGGGACTCCACCTCGAAGAGAATCGCATTCCAAACCTCCTCGTAAACATCGAGTGCGCGATGTCGGACCCAACCGATTGGAGCGTGCTTGGGGACTGGATAGGCAAACAGATTCTCCCTGATTGGGATCTTCCTTGGGGTCCAATGCCGCGCATCACTGGACTACCTGAGTGGGCTAGCTTTGAGATGCGAAAGGCACTCACAGCGGCTGCGGCTAACTACGGCTGCCCACTGCTTTGGGCAGACGGTCATACCGCTGCCGCACCCTCTGTGGAAGAATATCAGGGCGAGTTGACCTTCACTGAGGAAGACCTCGCTGAGCGCTACCGCGAACTCGCACCGAGGGGGCAGATTGACCTAGTGGTCATCGGCTGTCCACAGGCCAGTGTCGGTGAGGCCCGCACAGCTGCTGCTGCTGTCAGGGCAAGGATGGAACTGGGTGAGGCCATACCAGATCAGCGGCTCTGGGTATTCATGAGCGGGCATAACCACGATCTAATCTCGGCCGATGGCACTCTCGGCGTGCTAGAGGAGGCCGGGGCACTTGTTCTCCGTGACACCTGCCCCGAGGTCACACCGTACAACCGCTCGCGTTACAACCATTTGCTGACCAACTCTCTGAAGGCCGAGCACTATCTGACCAGCGGACTCAATCGGATGCCGACCAGTGTCGCCCCTATCGAGCAGTGCGTCGCCCATGCATTCGACCCGACTCTCGTTGTGGGTGAGCGCCCAGTGCTAGACCCTGAGTCTGCCAAACCGATTCCATCTGCTAAGACACAGCGTCGTGGTAAATACGAGGCCAGCGGGAGTGGGATACCCAGTCAGAGCGAGTGGGCAGTCTCAGGAAAGGCTCTAGTTACTGACGTCCCAATCACCTATCTCGGCTATGTCAACTCCGACACCGGATTCATCGAGGAGCCCGGCCACCCTCTCGACGGGCATTCCATCGAGGACACCATACTAATCTACCCAAAGGGCTCGGGTTCTACTGTCGCGCCCTTCGTACTGATGGGACTAATCTACACTGACAAGGGCCCAATCGCAATTGTCAACCGCGACGTCTGCCCGCTTACCCTTCCTGCCGCCTCCCTTCTGGGAGTTCCCTACGCCCACGGTTTCAGCTCCGACCCCACGATGGAGGTCAAATCCGGAGACGTTGTTGAGATCTCGCTGAACGATGGTGTGACGACCCTCAGGGTCGTCAGTAGGGCAGGAGAGGATTGATGACTCCCGGTGCTTCGCACCGGTTCCGTGTCTGAGCGAAGCGACCCCGAGCCATGCCGAGATCAGGATCTTGGACTGTTCGAAGTAATCACCCGGGACGGTGCTGCGAGGATAGGGCGGCTGCACACAACACATGGCCCGATGAACACACCCGCCCTGCTCCCCGTCGTCAATCCTAACCTCCGCACCATCGAGCCACGTGAGATGTGGGAGAAGTACGGCGTCGACGCTCTGATTACCAATTCGTACGTTATCTGGAAGCACGACGACCTGAAGGAGAGGGCGCTGGACGAGGGCATACACTCGATGCTCGACTTCCCTGGTGTGGTAGTCACCGATTCGGGCACCTTCCAGTCCTATGTCTACGGCGATGTCGAAGTTGGAGTCTCCGAAATAGTAGAGTTCCAGCGTGAAATCGGCGTCGACATCGGCACTATGCTCGATGTCTTCGGTCGCCCTGATATGAGCCGTGAAGAGCTCGAGGCATGTGTTGATGAAACAGCCCGGAGGGCTAAGCAGTCACTCGAATCAGCAGGAGATAATTTGCTTCTAAATGGGCCGGTCCAAGGGGGGCTGTATGAAGATTTGAGGGCTAGGGCCGGCAACCTGATGGGCTCAACCGAGGGGGAGTTCAGGGGCTTCACCATCCACCCGATTGGGGGCATTGCCCCTCTGATGTGGAAGGAGCGCTACCGAGAACTGTTCCAGATCCTTCTCGCCGTTAGATCGACTACTCCTCCAGATCGCCCCGTACACCTGTTCGGCTGTGGCCATCCGATGCTGTTTCCCTTGGCCATTGCTCTAGGTGCCGACTTGTTCGACAGTGCGGCTTACGCAATCTTCGCTCGCGACGACCGAATCTTGTCTCCTCATGGAACTGTCAGATTGAAAGGGCTCACTGAGTGGCCGATTCACTCCGCAGCCCTGTTCGACCTTACTCCCGGGGAGGTTCGCGACATGGACCACGAGGAACGCTCGGTGCTACTCGCTCACCATAATCTCGAGGTCACCCAGGCCGAGTTGGCGCGTTGCCGCGAGGCGATTCGCAGCGGCTCGATTTGGCAGCTCGCGGAACGGCGCAGTCACGCCTCACCGCAACTCAGAGATGCCTTCGTTTGGGTACTGGAGCAACTAGAGAAAATTCCAGACGGTCCCGTCGGCGTCTCGGCCCTCGACCTCATGACATCCACCGACCCTGTGAGGAGTGGAGGTGAGAAGCTCAGTGACGACATTGGAACAAGGCCGCACATCCTGCATCTACACGCCCTCCTCTCCATGCGATGGAGATTACCTGGGTCATGGTGGGATGACTCCGACTCCGATCCCGAGAGGGTTGTGCTGATTGAAGGAGCAACCCCGCCATGGCGTGATTCCGCGCTCGGAGCGGTGGTCTCGGCACTGCTCGAAGAGCCTAGGAGCATCATCATGCTCTCGACTCCCCTCGGCCCCATCCCGTTCACCTTGGAGGATGTCTCCCCCTGGTGCCACCTCGATTGCCCCGACGAGGTTTGGTTGGATTCGTACGAGGACGAGGAGATTGCCGAAGGACTAGCCGAACTAGGTCTCGCCGAATTACCTCTGGTTCGCGCCGAGCAATGCGCCATGCCTGAAGGAAATCGCGTCGGCGATGTGAGGGAGTGGCTCGACCGATGCGCAGTGGTCGACAAACTCGCAGTACTATGCGGAGTCTCACCGAGCGACGGCTGCAGTCTGACTGAGGGCATGAGTTCCCGCCGCTCTCGCACAGATCGGATGGTCAACGTACTGCTGGAGGATGAGCACATCCTCTCACCGCGCCTGTCCGATGGCGGCATCAGCCTCGCCCTCGGCGGCGCCCGGCGCCTCAATGCTCTCAACCCCGGTCTCCCCTGCCGCTTCGACGAGCCGGCCGATGACGTCTCAGACCACCCCGGGATGCCGCGTGTCTGGCTGCTCGATGACGCCATTCCGTTCGTTGGTAGGGGCCGCAACGTGATGCAGGGCTACGTGCTCGGTGCAGACCCTCATCTGACTCCGGGCCAGCCCTGTCTAGTGGTCGATGGAAACGGTGGGCTGATTGCTCATGGCACTGCTGTGACAACCGCACGGGAGATGGCTCATCTCAAGAAGGGAATCGCAGTCAGGGTGCGCGACGGGGCTCTGAGAGACGATTAGACTCCTCTCCCGGTCCCGTCGGGGATTAATTCAAGTGGCGCACTTACTAGCGTAGTCCGACTCCCCTAAGGGAGTCGGGGTTGAAAAATGGGCGAAGAATGGGATGGCAAATTTGTCATCACGGCGCGCAATCTGCGCAAGATGTACGGCCCGCACCTCGCGCTGGACGACGTCAACCTTGAGATTCCTTCAGGAGCAGTCGGCATCCTCGGCCCGAACGGGGCTGGCAAATCGACCCTGTTCAAGTGCCTACTCGGTCTGATTACTACCACTTCGGGTGATGGGACCGTCCTCGGTTACGACATCAGGACAGAGGGAGACAAGATTCGTGCTCGCATTGGCTACATGCCGGAGTACGACGCCCTCGACCCCGGCCTCTCTGCAATCGACCAGGTCAGGTACGCCGGCGAGTTACTAGGAATGAATCCAGCACACGCGACACGCAGGGCCCACGAGGTGCTCGAGTATGTCGGCCTGAAGGACCAGCGATACAGAAAAATCGAGACCTACAGCACCGGGATGAAGCAGGCTGCCAAACTGGCTTGCGCCTTGGTTCACGACCCCGACGTTCTGATATGCGATGAGCCCACGAATGGACTCGACCAGAGGGCCCGCGAATTCATGTTGCAAACTCTCCGCCGCACGGTCTCGGAGGGCAACCGCTCCGTTCTGATGAGCAGTCACGTGATGGACGATGTGCAGGAGGTCTGCGACAGGATAGTGATGATTCACAATGGCAAAATTGTGGTACAGCGCCGAATTGAGGATCTCGCTAGGCAGATTGAGCGCGAGATCGAGATCTCCGTGTGGGGCGGTGCTAGTAGGATGCAGCAGGAACTTGAGTCCAGAGGCTTCGCGGTGCGACGCCTCGGGAGGGTGCTCCGAGTGGATAGAGTCGATGATAGCACCACGAGGAATATCCTCGAGGCCGCTGTCTCCGCCGACGTGCAAGTCAGGCAGATGCAGGAGTACGAGCCGGACCTTGAGGACATCTTCCTGCTCATCATGGAAAAGCTCGGTGCCGAAGTCAGGAGCACTTCTGATCTAATGACAGCAGCACACACAGGAGGTGATCTCGATGAGTGATGATGGCATAGACATCGGGGGCGGCAAGACTCGGATGGAGGTGGCCTACGGTGCCGGCGATGGTGACGACGAAGCCAAGGCCATCGTTGCTAGTAAGGAGGCCGAACTGGGCACTATCTTTGAGCAGTCCTACCGGCCGTGGGATGGTGAACTGGGCCCCAGATGGGCGAGGAATTACGCGATTTACAGGCACCACGTCTACGGCCTGTTCCGAAGCACTGGACACCGGCACTATCATCCGATGGTCAGACTAACTATCTTCGTCATACTTCTGTTCTCCTTGCTGCCCGTGCTGATGCTGTTCCTCGCCTCTCTCTCCGGTGACGGTTTCATGGCCGACACTTTCTCGAGGATGTGGGGAATCAATCGTTACAACCTATGGGGGCAGGTCCTCGGGTACTTCCCTCGTAATTTGTGCTGCTGGCCTCTACTGACCGCTCTGGTAGTGGGAGGGATGATTTCGGATGATCGTAAGAACGGCACCAGCGCCATCTACTTCTCGCGTCCTGTGACAAGGCTTGACTACACCGCGATGAAGTATCTCAGCGTCGCTGTGGTGCTGGGCTTCGTCATCGTGTTGTCCTACTTCGTCTACTACACCTCTGCAATCGTGTTCAACAACGAGGGCTGGGCCTATCTCGTCGACACTCTGCCGATGTTCGTCGGCGGGCTGATTGCCGGAATTCTCGTGGTCATCACCTACACCTCGATTGGCCTTGCTCTCTCAAGCATCAGTCAGAGTCGCTTCTTTGCTGCAATCGCGTTCCTCAGCGTAATCTATGGCACCAAACTGCTGGCACTGCTAATCGAGACCCAGTTCGATACCTCGATACTGTACGTCCTCAGTCCTTACGACTGTCTGGCCCAAATAGGTCAGTGGCTGCTAGGCATTGATTCCAACTACAATCATCCGTTGGCATTCTCACTGGTATCAATCATCACTATCAATGCGGTCTGCATAGCCCTTCTGGCCGCACGCGTCAGCTCTCTGGAGGTGACTAGGGAATGAGCGACAAGACACCTGCCGTTCTCGTCGATCAGGCCTCGAAGTGGTATGGGGAAGTCATTGGAATCAACGACGTGTCATTGGCCATAGATGGTGGCGTCACCGGTGTGCTTGGCCCCAATGGGGCCGGCAAATCGACCCTGTTCAAGCTCCTGATGGGACGACTCAAGCCAAGCCAAGGAAGTGTCAGGCTGTTTGGTGTCGACCCGTGGACTAACACCTCACCTTACCGACGGGTCGGATATGTCAGCGAGACCGAGAGGATGTACGACTGGATGACCGCTCTGGATTTCGTCACCACCCTTGCGAGGCTGCACGGGATGACCCGCGAGGAGGCTACAGCGAGAGCCGAGCACGTACTCGATTTCGTAGGTCTGTCCGATGTCCAGAACAAGGAGTTAGGTAAGTACAGCAAGGGTATGAGGCAGCGTGTGAAGATAGCCCATGCACTGGTTCATGATCCCGATCTCATCATCCTCGACGAGCCGCTGCATGGTTGCGACCCGATAGCTCGGACAAGCATCATGAGCGTAATCAGGGAACTTGGCTCACAGGGTAAGACCGTCATCATCTCGAGCCACATTCTCGAGGAGATAGAGCGCATCACCGAGCAGATTGTCATACTCCACAACGGCAGACTGCTGGCGCTTGGCAACTTGCATGCCATCAGGGCCCTTCTTGACAAGCACCCTCACCGCATCCTGCTTACCTGTGACGACCCTCGACATCTCGCTTCCGAGTTCATCTCAGAAGACCCTGTCTATGGGGTTCGTTTCCCCGAGGATGGGAAACTAGAGATTCAGACCAACGACCTGTCGGCCGCCCACGCCATCCTACCGCGCGTCATCGTGGATTCCGGAGCAGCTGTCTCGGCAATCGAGAATCCCGACGACAACCTCGAGTCACTGCTCGGGTACCTGATAGGAGGTGATTCGTGATGGATGCCAAGGGAAGGGCGCTCAGCGAGACCGTCTGGACACGTCTGGACCGCAAGGCCGGGGCCATCACCGAATTAACAATCAGGCAGCTCAGGCATCGCATATCTACCTGGGTCGTTCTCTCCGTCGGCGCCCTCGTCATGGCATTGCTTCTGGCATTCTACGTCGATGCCATTAGGGCCGACTTCGAACCAGTCGACAACGACGGAGATTCAGCTGACTGGGACAACGACGGGTATCCGCAGGGTCAAGAGAATAAGTACGGTACCAGCGACTGGGACGGACAGGAGTATCCCGGCTCGGGATACTATGTCATGACCGGAGAGGTTGACTGGAACGACGATCCGAGATCTCACAGTGGAAATCACACTTGGGAGGGGCAGGGCTATCTCGATGCCGAGTGGGTGGACATTGACTACACTGGCAGTAGGTGGTCCGGAATCATCGACTGGGGCGATGTGAACCCCTGTTCAGAGGGCGATGCGCTCGATGACTGGTGGCTCGACTGGGGCGAGGCCTGTACCTACGACGACGGATCCTACTTCGTCTCGGGAAAGTTCAGGGCATCCGGATCGGTGAGTGTTCCCGAGAATGCCTACATGCAGTGGGGCCACATGACGCTAGCGTCCTATGTGGAGCCGGAACCTGCTTCGATGTACATAGACGAGGATGGCATACTATGGGACGGCGAAGACGTCTCTGAGATTGGCATCGAGGTGGATGATGACGGCGACTGCTTGGCGGATCCGAACGACAACAATCGAGACGGCATTCCTTGCAACGTGATTTGGATACTTGACGCTGACGGGGACGAGATTGTCGAGATCCGTGCGGATTACAATGTCAACGAGGACCCCGAGGAGAGCAAGTACCTCGGCGAGTCATCTCACAGGACATTCATTATCGGCACCGGCAAGATGGCCTTTGTCATGATGCTTGGTATCTTCATACCGCTTTTCCTTGCTCTCGGACTGGTCAGGGATGAGACCGAGAACGGCACTTTGCACTACTTGCTCTCGAAGCCTATACATCGTGCCGAGTTCATCCTCTACAGGCTGCTTGGGTACCTACTGTTGGCGGGCACCTACATCCTCGTACTGGTTCTGCTGATGGCCCTAGTCACCTCGCTGATAGGACCTGGAGATAGTCTGATTAGACTCTCAGACTTCCCAGTGTGGCTCGGCATAGGCCTCGCCACAGTCTTAGTGCTCGCCGCATATGGGGCGCTGTATAACACACTGGGCCTGATTGCGCCCAAGTACGGAGTCTATTTCTGCATTATTCTCGGGATATGGGAGTTCATCATGGGGATGTTCACCATGACCTTGCCCTCTGCCTCAGTGCCGATGTTATCGATCTCTCATTGGGCGCTTCAACTGATAGACGCCATCGTACTAATCGCTTGGCCCGATACCCTGCAGTACACGCAAATCGCCACGGCCTTCGGAATTGACTCCGGACTCCCCTTCTTCTGGCAGCCCCCTGTGCACACTCTAGGCACCCAGAGCCCAGTAGTAGCCCTCTTGGTGAGCATCACCGTCTTGTTACTAATCACCGTCGCGATGATAGGAATAGGCCAGGCCAGCTTCAAGAACCGAGAGATTATGTGAGGCAGAAATAATGCGCTCTATGGAGAAGTTTGTCGGAGACCTGTCGCTGCTGTGGCGACTCGACGTGATGCCCCCTATCCCTCGGCTGTCGTGGTGGTGGTACTGGGTAATCATGTTCGTGCCGGACCCGGATAATCCCGGCCGCTCGCGTCAATTAATGGTCCTGTGGTCGACCAAGGAGACTCCTGCTATCCGGGTCAGCGGGCACTGGTGGAAGCCGGGCTCGAGGATGTCGATAGACGAGGATGGCGGACACGTGATTCCTGGGATGATTTGTGCGTGGTGGTACGATGGTAAGCGGATGTTCGAGCCGCTTGCGATCAAGGAGTGCCGAATGGCTATCGTCAACGACAAGCACCCCTTGTGGCCGGCTGACGGTTCGGGTGAGGGTGCGGGGGCCATCGTCCCGATTCTCGATGAAGACTTCTCGCTCGGGATGCGGCCCGGTAACAAGGGCTTCTGGCTATGCCTCACAAGCGATGCAGAGGCACGAGCCGAGGGAGCGCCAACATCGTTCGAGGCGGAACTCACTCCTTGGTGGGGCCCTCCGAGCACCCTGACATACAGAAACAACATCTATGGCTTCGATATGGGATATGACATACTGAGGCTACAGGGGACCAAACTGAAACTCAAGGTGGACGGCGAGGAGTTCGAGGGTACTGCCTACTTCCAGAAGGTCTCTGTGCAGGCCCCTTCGTTCCCGTGGTTCTGGGGCATGCTGCACTTTGACGACGGCTCCTACATCGATTGGTTCAAGCCGCACGCCACTCCTGGGATGACCTCAATGGACGACAGACCGTGGCGTCGCCGAGATTTCTTCAGGACTCCTGCCATAGGGACTGGAATATTTCACGACGCGAATCGAGGAAG
>Ga0105353_1000769_pt1 | contig 17221 bp, 17 predicted proteins | sample EN1Hudsemesocosm_2_FD_83657 | JGI IMG/M metagenome (GOLD analysis project Ga0105353, IMG submission 83657) | Methane-oxidizing microbial communities from mesocosms in the Hudson Canyon - EN10B Hudson Canyon | ecosystem: Environmental > Aquatic > Marine > Cold seeps | place: Hudson Canyon...
CTTTTGCCACGCCTTTTTCATTCGAGACTGCCTCAACTACCAGCAATATTTCTTTATTCATTGCGTCATTCGCTCCAGTATTCAAATTCAATCAAATTGAGGTACTACATTCGCTTTTTCGATCGCTTCAAGGGGAAACAGAAACTCTTCCTGATCAACCTGAAGGACAATTTCATTCCCTTCTATGCCATTTAGTACACCATTAAACTTTCGCCGCCCTTCATATGGCATGCGCAATTTTATAGCGACATGGCTACCTTTAAACCGCTCATAGTGAGATAAACTATATAATGGACGATCCATTCCTGGTGAAGAAACTTCTAAGGTATAGTCGCCGGCAATAGGGTCTTCTACATCAAGCACACCACTAATTTGGCGACTCACATCTTCACAATTCTTTAATTCAACACCGCTTTCACTTTGTTCTTCATCAGAGGCAGATTCACCAGCTAGGCTTTCAATGAAAATCCGTAACACCGAATGCTTGCCTTGTGAAATAAATTCAATACCCCAGCATTCAAACCCTAAACCTTCAACAATAGGACGAATCATTTCTTCAAGTAATCGTTTTTTAGCTGACAATACTAACCGCCTCATTAACTGCATACTTTTCTGAAATGTTTTCACATAGCAGAAACAAAAAATGGGCCTAATGCCCATCAATACGAAAAAACCCCTTCACTGAGGGGCTTTTTGCAAGATTTCTTTGAATGGAACCAACGAGAATTACCCATATTCGTTAGCTTAGACCTTAAAGAATTAAACTTTCCTTAAGGGCACTCCATCTCAAGTGGCCGCATTATATTCATACAATCTGCCAGGGTCAACCACCCTGCAAATTATCGCCACAAAAAAAAACAACATAAAAAAACCCGCTACAAAGTAGCAGGCTTTAAAATTGGTGCCCAAGGCCGGATTTGAACCGGCACAGCCATACAGCCACTACCCCCTCAAGGTAGCGTGTCTACCAATTCCACCACTTGGGCAACTTCAAACTCACTCCAACTCTACCGCAGCATCTTTAGCCGGCGATTCAAGCTCTAACGCGTCAACTTCAGCCGTTCCTTCTGAAGAATTCACCATTTCAGCCGGTGCTAAAAGACCCTCTTCACTTGATGCAACCTCAGCTTTTTGCTTGGCGATAACCGCCAACGAAATACTTGTCACAAAGAAAATAACCGCCAAATAAGCCGTCATTCTAGTCAAAAAGCTTCCACTACCCTGACTACCAAACACAGTCTGTGAAGCACCACCACCAAATGATGCACCCGCTTCAGCGCCTTTTCCTTGCTGTATCATCACTAGACCAATCAAACCTAATGACACTAAAATATGAACAACAATTACTGCGGTCTCTAACCATTCCATACATCTAACCTATTGATTCATCACACTCAATTTAACAAAGCACTAAAGCACTAACTGCTTAAAGCCATTTGCTCGCAAATGCGCGAAAACGCCTCTACTTTTAAGGAAGCACCCCCAACAAGGGCACCATCTATATCTTCTTGAGCAAAAAGTGTTTCCGCATTATCTGCATTAACACTTCCGCCATATAAAACTACTAATTTCTCAGCTAAGCACTCTGATTTAACCGAAACCAACTCACGAATGCACTTATGCATCGCCTGTGCCTGATCAGGTGTTGCTGTTTTACCAGTACCTATTGCCCAAACAGGCTCATAAGCAATAACAACTCTAGACAACTCAGACTCATTAAACACATCAAAAACTGCATTTACTTGCTTAGCAACAACTACTTCTGCCTGCCCCGCTTCACGTTGAGTAAGTGTTTCACCCACACACAAAACTGGTTGAATATCATTAACTAACAACTGCCTAATTTTCTCAACAACCAAACTATCCGTTTCAGCAAACAACGCTCGTCGCTCAGAATGACCTACTAGACACCACGAACACTTTAAATCAGCTAATATTTTAGCGGAAATTTCACCCGTATATGCGCCCTCGTCATACGAAGATACATTTTGAGCAGACAACTCAACAACTGAACCAACCGCTTGGCTAGCCACTTCTGACAGCAATGCTGACGGAGGCGCAATCAAAACCTGCATATTTTCTGACAAACCAATGCTTTCCAAAGAAACCTTAAATGCTTCAAAATAATCTCGCGTAAAAGCGACACCACCGTTCATTTTCCAATTTCCCGCCACAATTTTTTGTCGCGCACGTTGTAGCATAAATAACACCAGCTTTCAGAAGGGCGCAAATACTAACCGAGATACACGACACTTACAAGTAGTGATACCAGCATTTTACAGCAATCAACCTTAAAGCTTATTGAAGCATCACTTTATTACCACAATGCCTCCAACAACCCATTACGCCAAAGCGCTTTCAACTACCTCGACCAATGCATCAACAACAGAAGAAACCAACCCTCCATCAACACCTTCGGCCATAACGCGAATCAATGGCTCTGTACCTGAAGCCCGCAACAACACACGCCCCTGACCTTCTAACCGCGCACCCTGCTCTTCCATTGCAGCAACTATTTGCGCATTCTCCATCGGATTTATTTTTTCCTTTATCCTTACATTCTTTAATATCTGAGGTAATTTAGACATCTCAGACTTCAAGTCATGCAAAGTTGCTTTTTCTCGCCACATGGCAATCAACACCTGCAACGCTGCAATAATCGCATCACCCGTTGTTGCCTTATCAAAACAAATAATATGACCTGAGTTTTCACCACCAAGCTCCCAATCATTTTTAACCAATTGCTCCATCACATATCGATCACCAACATTAGCACGAACAAATGGAATTCCGCGCTCCTTCAAAGCAAGCTCGACCCCAAAATTGGTCATCAGAGTCCCTACTACACCTCCTTTCAAACGGTCTGCAATTTGGCGATTTTTTGCAATAATATAAATTAATTCATCACCGTCAACCAACTCACCTTTGTGATCAACCATAATGACACGATCACCATCACCATCAAATGCTATCCCTAAGTCAGCCCCAGTCTCCAAAACTTTTTCAACCAAGCTTTCAGGACTTGTTGAACCAACCCCCTTATTAATATTAAGGCCATTCGGCTCAACCCCAATGGTTTCTATATCAGCGCCCAACTCTCTAAATACATAAGGTGCCACTTGATAAGTTGCGCCATGCGCACAATCCAGCACAATATTCATTCCCTCAAGCGACATAGAGGAAGGAATAGTCCCTTTGCAGCACTCAACATATCTACCCATTGCATCATCTATTCGCTTAGCTTTACCTAGTAAATTAGGGGCAACAACCTCCAAATCTTTATCTAACCAAGATTCAATTTCTAATTCAACAGAATCATCAAGCTTCAAACCGTCCGACGAAAAAAATTTAATACCATTATCTTCATAAGGATTATGCGACGCACTAATAACAATACCTGCATTCGCTCGATAGGTGCGCGTTAAATATGCAATCGCTGGCGTTGGCATCGGCCCAATTAAACGCACATCCACACCCGCCGCAGATAAACCAGCCTCCAATGCAGACTCAAACAAGTAGCCAGAAATACGCGTATCTTTTCCGATAATCACACGATTACGCGAACCTTCTTTCTTAAACACCTGACCGCATGCCCAACCAAGCTTCAACATAAACTCTGGCGTAATTGCACCCTCACCTAAACGTCCACGAATACCGTCTGTACCAAAATATTTTTTAGACTGCATATCAATTCCTTAATTCATCATTTGTTAATTTTGCACATTTATTTATTACATCAACAACCCGCATCGCATCTTTTGTTTCGCCAACATCGTGTGCACGTATTATTTTAGCGCCTTGATAAGCAGCAACAACAGCACCGGACAGACTTCCGAACAAACGCTCATCAACAGGCTTATTTAATATTTCTGAAAACATCGATTTACGAGATAACCCAACCAACACTGGAAAACCTAACTTAATAAAATGATCAATGTTATTTAAGATCTGCATATTATGCTGAAGTGTTTTACCAAAGCCAAACCCAGGATCAACAAGCAATCGACCCGGACCAACACCTTGCGCAACTATATCTGCAGTGGTTGATTGCAAAAAGTCATAAACCTCATCAACCACAGACATATAGGAAGGCGCTTTTTGCATAGAGACTGGCGCACCCTGCATATGCATCAAACATAAAGCAACCGAACTTTTTTTAACCGCATCAACCGCCCCTTCCCGAGAAAAAGCCCTTACATCGTTAATCAATCCGGCCCCCAAACTTATCGATTCACTCATAAGCATCGGCGTACTGGTATCTACAGAGACGACTACATCAAATCGTTTCACCAACTGCTCCACAACTGGGCAAACCCGATCCACCTCCTCCTGCGTAGACACTTGAGCAGCACCAGGACGCGTAGACTCCCCGCCAACATCTATAACGCTAGCCCCTTGCAAAATCATCTGCTCAGCCCGCACAATTGCTGACGATAGCGTAGTGAATTGCCCTCCGTCTGAAAATGAATCAGGCGTTACATTCAAAACCCCCATCACTTGAATTTCAGCCAGATCAAGCGCCCGATCACCAAAGGAAAAATTTTCAGACATCAACCTAAACTAACCTCAAATTTTTATTACACTCAAAAGAGCAAACTAATACGTAATTCACATATATTTCAAACAATAAAAAAGGCGTAACATAAAATGCTACACCCTCTCTTAAAGCCATATAAGCCTTACGCTTCCTTCACCTCATCATCCGAAGGTGGCTTTTCTTCAGACACAAGCGACTCTTCTTGTTTACTACCACCCGAAGAACCGGGCCCCGGCCCATCACCTGTCCAACCTTTCGGTGGCCGAGGAGGCTTATCATCCATAATGTCATCAATTTGATGCGCATCGATGGTTTCATACTTCATCAGCGCATCCGCCATTGCATCTAACTTTGAACGATTCTCAATCAAAATTTGCCTTGCTTTTTCATAACACGTATCAACAATTGTTCTAACTTCTTCATCAATCGTATTGCGCGTTGAACCCGACACTTGAGAACCACTACCACCAGCAGACTTCCCTAAAAACACCTCTTCTTGTGCTTCCTCATACATCAGCGGCCCTAATGATTCTGAAAACCCCCATTTAGTGACCATATTTCTCGCAATTTCGGTTGCTCGCTGAATATCATTAGAAGCACCAGTCGTCACGCCATCTTTACCCAATGTCAACTCCTCTGCGATACGACCACCATATAACGAACAGATCTGACTAATAAGGTGTCGACGATTCATACTATACCGATCCTCTTCAGGCAGAAACATTGTGACACCTAAAGCACGCCCTCGAGGAATAATACTCACCTTGTAAACTGGATCATGCTCAGGCACCAATCGCCCCACAATGGCATGCCCCGCCTCATGAAAAGCAGTATTAAGTTTTTCTTTTTCTGACATAACCATTGATTTACGCTCTGCGCCCATCATAATTTTGTCTTTCGCTAACTCAAATTCAACCATTGATACAGCACGTTTATCAGACCTAGCCGCAACCAGAGAAGCTTCATTCACTAAATTTGCAAGATCAGCACCAGAAAACCCTGGCGTACCACGCGCAATAAAGCTCGCTTCAACATCATCCGCAAGCGGTACTTTTTTCATATGCACTTTTAGAATTTGCTCACGACCTAAAATATCAGGCAGACCAACCACAACCTGACGATCAAATCGACCAGGACGCAATAATGCAGGATCAAGCACATCAGGCCTGTTTGTCGCCGCAATAACGATCACACCCTCGTTACCTTCAAAGCCATCCATCTCAACTAAAAGTTGGTTAAGTGTTTGTTCTCGCTCGTCATGACCACCGCCCATACCGGCACCACGATGGCGACCGACCGCATCAATTTCATCTATAAAAATAATACATGGTGACTGCTTCTTTGCTTGCTCAAACATATCACGAACGCGCGAAGCACCAACACCCACAAACATCTCAACAAAATCAGAACCTGAAATTGAAAAGAAAGGCACTTTAGCTTCACCCGCAATCGCTTTAGCTAATAAAGTTTTACCTGTACCTGGCTGACCAACCATTAATACGCCTCGTGGGATTTTCCCACCCAAACGCTGAAACTTACTTGGGTCACGCAGAAAATCAACCAACTCTTTAACATCTTCTTTTGCTTCATCTACCCCTGCCACATCGGCAAATGTAGTCTTAATCTGATCTTCACTCATCAAACGAGCTTTGCTCTTACCAAATGACATCGGCCCTTTACCGCCACCGCCACCACCTTGCATCTGCCGCATAAAAAACATAAATACAGCAATAATCACTAGAATTGGAAACGATGCTACGAGCAATTGAGTCCAAATGCTTTGTTGCTCAGGCTCCTTACCTATAACCCGAATTTTGTTATTTATAAGTTCATCCATTAGCTTGAAATCTTCAACCATCGGACGAATCGTCTCATACTGACGCCCATCTGTTGTTTCGATTTCAAAATGAAAGCCATCAATCGCAACTTCTTTAACTTGGCCACTCTGAACCAACTCAATAAACTGCGAATAGTCCATTGGTTTCGTTTTTTGCTGTGGGTTAAAGTTATTAAATACCGTCAGCAACACTGCTGCGATGACCAACCAAAGAACCAGGTTTTTTACCATATCATTCAAAGGGGAGCCCCTCTCATTCCAAACTATTAATTTTTCCCATACGGGTTCGAATAAATCTTAATACACATATACTAAACAAAACATACATCGTCAGAAAGCATTTTCACGCCTCCTTTCAACCTTTAAAACCAAAACCTACTTGATACACTTCACGAGAACGGGCGCGTGAAGCGTCTGGTTTACGGCTATATACTTTTTTAAATAATGGCCGCATTTCTGAAAGTAGGTCATCAAAGCCCTCCCCCTGAAATACTTTTGCCACAAACACCCCACCCGGCTTAAGCGTCTGCTTCGCCATATCCAACGCCAACTCAACTAAATACATTGCATTGGGTATATCGATCGAAGCGTTACCACTCATATTGGGGGCCATATCCGAGATTACAAGGTCAGCCCCCCCATCTATTTCAACCATTAACTCATCAAAGATAAGCTGTTCAGTGAAGTCACCCTGAATAAAACTGACCCCACCAATACTATCCATTGGCAATATATCACTCGCAACCACACGCCCCTTCTCACCAACCAGCTTAGCCGCTACTTGAGACCACCCCCCCGGGGCAGACCCCAAATCAACTACCGTCATCCCAGGCTTAAATAATCGATCTTTTTCATGCAGCTCTATTAATTTATAACTGGCTCGCGATCGATACCCGTCCTCTTGAGATTTTTTTACATAATGATCATTAAAATGCTCTTCTAACCAACGAGCACTTGATTTGGAACGCGCCATATTTTGATAACCTTAATAATCAATCTTAAATAACGACATATAAAAGATAAATCTTCTACATTTATGCCGAACAATTTTTGAAAAGTATAATTCAGATAAAGCTATGATAGAATGTTCGTCAGCAAACTTACAATTTAATACAGGTAATAATTAATATCATGACTTTAAGCGCTTCAGACAAAAAACAGTACCGCACCATTGCCCACAATTTAAACCCTATCATTATGATTGGCGACAAGGGTTTAACTGAAGGTTTGATGGTCGAACTAAATCGCGCTCTACACGACCATGAATTAATTAAAGTAAAAATTGCAATCGGCGACAGAGATGACCGAAAAAAAATAACAGAAGAACTCACCTATAAAACAGGATCAGAACTCATCCAAAGCATCGGAAAAATTGCTATTTTGCTGAAAAAGAATCCTAAGCCGCACCCTAAACTATCAAACCTTCTTCGTGCCTAATTTGTAGCAAAGCAATTTTACTAATTTAACACCTAAAGAAGTAAAAACATCCTTCAGAAACAAAAAAAGACGCATAAGCGCCTCTTTTTGTTTCTGACAAGTCAAATATGCAAAACTTCTTCGATTTCATATTCAACAAGACCCGACGGAACATTAACCCCCACCACGTCACCTTCTTCTTTACCTATAATTGCGCGTGCAATCGGTGACGATACGGAAATCTTCCCTGCTTTAATATCGGCCTCGTCTTCTCCAACTAAGTGATACCGAACTTCTTCTTCAGTGTCTACATTTAGCATACGAACCGTCGTACCAAAGATAACTTTTCCAGTTCTTGGAATCACCAATACATCAATCACCTGAGAGTGCGACAACTTACCTTCAACTTCTTGAATTCGCCCTTCCATAAAACTCTGCTGTTCTCGCGCCGCGTGGTATTCAGCATTCTTTTTCAAGTCACCATGCTCACGCGCATCGGATATCGCCTGAATAACTTCAGGGCGCGCTACTGTTTTTAGTTCTTTTAATTCGTCACGCAAGGCCTGTTCACCCTGCACGGTCATTGGTATACGTTGTTCCATGTCACTTCCTTAAAACTATTTTATGAGCCACCCTAGCAGCTCAATACATATTTATTTATAAATAACAGGCAATTAGTGCAAATCTTGTAGACGACGCACTGTCTTTTCAGCACCGTACCTAATCGCACGAACCACCGCATCACCACCCGCTAAAGTTGTACTATAAGCAAGCTTCTTTTGTAATGCTGACTGCCTAATTTGAGCCGAGTCAGCAATAGCGCGGCGCCCCTCAGTTGTATTCACAATTAGATCAATATCACCATTTTTAATTGCATCAACAATATGAGGACGACCTTCAATTACCTTATTAATGCGCTCAACTGGTATACCTGCAGCTTCAATTGCTTTTGCCGTACCTGCGGTTGCGACCAGCGTAAAACCTATATCAGCTAAGCTTTTTGCCAGCTCAACCACACCGGCCTTATCTACTTCTCTAACACTTAAAAACGCCTTACCCGTGTCAGGCAACACACCACCAGAAGCAATCATTCCTTTGGCAAAAGCCTCATCAAAGCTATCACCAATTCCCATTACTTCACCCGTAGATTTCATTTCTGGGCCCAAGATAGGGTCAACTGATGGAAATTTATTAAACGGAAACACAGACTCTTTAACACTAAAGTGCTTCGGTACAATTTCTTCAGTAAACCCTTGCTCTTCAAGCGACTTACCGGCCATACATCGCGCAGCAATTTGTGCTAACGAAACACCAATAGCTTTCGATACAAACGGCACAGTTCTAGACGCTCTTGGATTCACCTCAATAACGTAAACCATTTCATCTTGGTAAGCCAACTGAACATTCATTAGACCAACCACACCTAACTCAAGCGCCATCATTTTAACAACTTCTTTCATCTCTTCTTGAATTTCTTGAGACAAAGTATAAGGAGGCAAAGAACAAGCTGAGTCACCAGAGTGAACCCCCGCCTGCTCAATGTGCTGCATAATTGAACCAATCACTACTTGCTTACCATCTGAAATTGCATCGATATCAACCTCAATCGCAGCATTCAAAAAATGATCCAATAACACAGGGCTATCATTCGAAACACTCACCGCTTCTTTCATATATTTAAGCAGCTCAGTTTCGTTATATACAATTTCCATTGCACGACCACCCAAAACATATGATGGGCGAACAACCAATGGATAACCAATCTCTTTAGCGTCAACTAAAGCCTCTTCAATACTTCTTACGGTTGAGTTAACAGGCTGACGAAGTCCTAAACGCTCGATCATCTGCTGAAATCGTTCGCGATCTTCCGCCCTATCAATTGCATCCGGGCTCGTACCAATAATTGGTACACCAGCCTCTTCAAGGCCACGCGCCAATTTCAGCGGCGTTTGCCCACCATAATGAACAATGACACCCTTAGGCTTTTCAATACGAACAATCTCAAGTACATCTTCAAGCGTAATTGATTCGAAATATAGACGATCAGACGTATCATAATCAGTCGAAACTGTTTCAGGGTTACAGTTAATCATAATCGTTTCATAGCCATCATCGCGCATCGCGAATGCAGCATGAACACAACAATAGTCAAATTCAATACCCTGACCAATTCGGTTAGGACCACCACCCAGGATTATTATTTTCTCTCTATCAGTGACATTAGATTCACACTCTTCTTCATAAGTAGAATACATATAAGCCGTATCAGAAGAAAATTCAGCGGCGCATGTATCAACCCGCTTATAGACTGGATGCACATCATAATCCTGACGCATCGTACGAAGTTCTTTTTCAGTCATACCCAGCAAAACAGCTAAACGTCGATCGGCAAAACCTTTACGCTTTAGCCTTCTCATCGCTTCAGCTGTCATATCCGTTCGCGTCATATTTGAAACAACGCATTCGTTTTCAAGTATGTCTTCAATTTGCACAAGAAACCAAGGATCAATACCACTCAGCTTGTAAATTTCTTCAACCGACAAACCAGCCCTGAAAGCATCACCTACGTACCATAAACGTTCGGCACTTGGATTACTCAGCTCACGCGTCAATGTTTCACTCGCATCTTCTGCTTTTAAATCCATGACGGGTTCAAAACCTGATGACCCAACCTCTAGGCCACGCATTGCTTTTTGCAATGATTCTTGAAAAGTACGACCTATCGCCATCACTTCGCCCACAGACTTCATCTGCGTTCCAAGACGCGCATCCGCCTGTGGAAATTTCTCAAAGGTAAATCGAGGAATTTTTGTTACCACATAATCAATTGAAGGCTCGAAAGATGCCGGTGTCGCGCCACCCGTAATATCATTCTGCAACTCATCCAAGGTATAACCAATCGCAAGCTTGGCCGCAATTTTAGCAATAGGAAAACCCGTTGCTTTTGAAGCCAATGCAGATGAACGCGACACACGTGGATTCATTTCAATGATCACCATTCGACCATCTTCAGGGTTCATACCAAACTGTACGTTTGATCCACCTGTCTCAACACCTATCTCTCGCAACACAGCTAAAGAGGCATTACGCATTATCTGATATTCTTTATCCGTTAGCGTTTGCGCAGGTGCGACGGTGATTGAGTCACCCGTATGCACACCCATTGCATCAAAGTTTTCGATTGAACAGATGATGATACAGTTATCATTACGATCCCTAACAACCTCCATTTCATATTCTTTCCAACCAATCAGAGACTCATCAATTAACAACTCTGTCGTTGGTGATAGATCTAAGCCACGCTCACAAATTTCAACAAATTCTTCTTTGTTGTAAGCGATACCGCCACCACTTCCACCCATCGTAAATGAAGGACGAATAATACAAGGAAAACCTAAACTACCCTGAACCTGAACCGCTTCTTCCATGCTATGAGCAATACCTGAACGTGGCGTTTCAAGACCTATCGCTTTCATAGCCTTGTCGAAACGCTCTCGATCCTCTGCTTTGTCGATCGCATCGGCATTCGCACCAATCATTTCAACGCCATATTTAGCAAGTACACCTTCACGCTCTAAATCTAGCGCACAGTTTAATGCCGTTTGCCCACCCATAGTCGGTAACAAAACATCAGGTCGCTCAACTTCAATTATTTTTTCAACTGTTTGCCATGTAATTGGCTCAATATAAGTTGCATCCGCCATCGACGGGTCAGTCATAATAGTCGCAGGATTAGAGTTCACGAGAATGACACGACAACCTTCTTCACGAAGCGCTTTACAGGCTTGAGCACCTGAATAGTCAAATTCACAAGCCTGCCCAATGACGATAGGCCCTGCGCCTATAATTAAAACGCTCTTTATATCGGTACGCTTTGGCATTTAATTCTTTCCGTTCTTTTAGAGTCAGTGTTCTGCATTTAAATATATACTTAAACAACAGAACTAAATTAGTAGGATGCTTTACCTATTACTAAAAAATAGTACACAACACACCTTATTTGGCGTGTTGTGTCATCAATTCAACAAATTGATTAAATAAAGGCGCAACATCATGCGGTCCAGGACTTGCTTCTGGATGCCCCTGAAAACTAAACGCTGGCACATCCGTACGTTTAATTCCTTGTAGCGAACCATCAAACAATGATTTATGCGTTGCTTCTAGACAATCTGGTAACGAAGACTCATCTACTGCAAAACCATGATTTTGGCTTGTTATCATCACTGTTTTATCATTCAAACATTGCACAGGGTGATTTGCACCATGATGTCCGAACTTCATTTTTTCAGTTTTAGCACCACTTGCAAGTGCAAGTAGCTGATGACCAAGACAAATACCAAATATAGGTATACCTGACTTTAATAATTCTTGAATCGCCGCAATAGCATAATCACATGGCTCTGGATCACCAGGACCATTTGACAAAAAGACACCATCTGGCGACAAAGCCAATACGTCTTTAGCAGGTGTTTGAGCGGGTACAACTGTTAATTTACAACCCCGTTCAGCCAACATACGTAAAATATTATGCTTTACACCGAAGTCATACGCCACAACATGAAACTCTGTTTCAGATTGCTTCGCATAACCATCTGTTAATGACCAAGAACTTTCTGTCCATGCTGACTGCTCAGTACAAGTCACTTCTTTCGCTAGATCCATCCCTTTCAATCCTGAAAAAGACTTGGCTGCAGCAATTGCTTGCTCTTCTGTAACGCCATCTCCAGCTAAGATACATCCTCCCTGAGCCCCTTTCTCACGTAAAATACGTGTAAGACGCCTTGTATCAATATCTGCAATCGCCACGATGTTATTTTCTTTCAAATATTCATCAAGTGATTTTTCAGAACGCCAGCTGCTGGCTAACAAAGGTAAGTCTCGAATCACAAGACCGGCAGACCATATTTTGTCGGACTCAACATCTTCAGCGTTGACGCCTGTATTACCAATATGAGGGTACGTTAAAGTAACGATTTGTTTTGCATAAGAAGGATCAGTAAGGATTTCCTGATAACCTGTCATAGCAGTATTAAAAACAACTTCTCCGATGGTCTCGCCATCAGAGCCAATTGAAATCCCTTTAAATATGGATCCGTCTTCTAGTGCTAAAATTGCTGGTTTAGTCAACGCCAGTTCCTCGTCGTAATCGGCTAGGGCTAGTAGAGATAAATAAAGAAGCCGTCTTTAGGCGGGTTTGAAGTCGGTTTTACTGGTATACAAGTTGCAAAAAAGCGAGATAGAGTTAACTCCACCTCGCTTACAAATTTCTTGTAACAGCTTACCCGCTGCATGTCGTTTAAATACCTTTCATAGCAAGAAAAGATTTAACAATAACGACTATCCTTCAAACGGCAGCATTGTACATATTTACAGCAATTTTGTCTATTAGAAAAACAACATAGATCTACAAAGTTAATGCCACAAAGCTCAAGAATTTTTCTTTAAACTCTTTTCTTCCCACATTTGCTCGTAGGAACCCTCCAATTCTTCAATAAACCTCTTACGATCCACCAAAGAACTTCCTCGCATCCGCTCACGCAACCCCCCTCGAAGTTTAGCTAATTCAACAAGATTGGACGCTTTTTCAATCGCAATATTAATGTATTCGCTCTCGTTTTGCGCAATATAATCTTCTAACCCGACTTGAGACAACAAACTCAAACCAACCCGAGACCTATGTGAACGCCCAGCTAAACTTATAACAGGAACACCCTGCCATAGAGATTCGCAAATCGTTGTCGTCCCATTGTATGGGTAGCTATCCAAATGAATGTCTACCTTTGAATATTGCTCAAGGTGAGAAGAAATTTCGAATTCCCACCCTTGGAGCAATACACGTTTCCGATCAACCCCCTCTTTCTCAAACACTCCCCACACCCATTCACGAAGTGCTTCCTCACAAAGTGGCTGAGCCTTCAAATAAAGCGTTGAGCTCGGAACCGACAACAACAACTTAACCCAAATATTTAGCAACTTTGGTGAGAGTTTTGTAAAAGCATTAAAAGAACCAAAACAAACACCTTTTGCATCGTCCTTTAAAGCAGGTAACGCTGATACATCTGGCGCATCCGAAGCCGGCGTAAAACATAAAAAACCACGAGGCAAACGTTTCAAAGACTCAGTATAAAACGCATCAGTTTGACCCTCAGGGTCAGACCAATTATCCGTAATACGATAATCCATTCGAGACAAGCCTGTCGTATTTGGATAACCTAAATAAGTCACCTGCACAGGCGCAGCTCTTCGAGCAAAAACCCCCAGACGTATTGAGCCCGTATAACCACCCAAATCAACTAGAATATCAATCTGATCATCAATTATTTGCTGATACAGCGCTTCATCAGACATACTAAAACTTTCACACCAGCGCTCACTTATGCCCTGAAAGTATTCAGTCACAGCATCAGGCTCTTCCACATCCGAATAACAAATCACTTCAAATTTTTCTTTAGAATAAGACCCAACCATTGCTTTCAAGAAATAAGACACTGAATGGGCTTTAAAATCAGCTGAAACATAAGCAACTTTTAAACGCTTGGGCCGGGGAGCATCCAAATGAACCAGGGAGTCGGTATTTATGAATTCATGCTCAATTTTTTCACCAAAAGATCGATGAACTTCAAATACACGCTCATCCGAAATACTGTCAGCATAATTGTGCGTCATAATGCTCGAGGTAAAAACAGAAGGAGCATCCGCCTTTAACTTCTGCCCTTTCTCATAATAGAGGATTGCTTTTTCGGGTCGCGCAATAAAAGTATTTAGCTGCGCACAGTAACTCTGATACGTTGCATCTTCAGGGTCTAGCTGAGCTGCTTTCACCAAATACGGCTCTGCCGTTAAAAAATGCAGAGACTCAAACCAAAAATAACCCAAGTAGAAAAAGGCTTCTGCCGACTTAGGCTTTAATTTTATTAATTCACGAGCCGGAGCCATACCTAGTTTGAGGAAATTATTACTCCAACACAAAATAACCGCTTTTTCTACAGCAACAGCATAGCGAGGAGATGGCCCCTGACAAACCTGATAATACGACCGAACAGCCAATTCAAACTCACCCAAATGCTCTTGTAACTGAGCGAGCGCAAACCATACCTCAATATCTTTTGGCAAAACCTTAGAAAGCTTTAACGCAACACCTTTAGCCTCAGTATATTTTTTTTGATTCGCTAAGTGCATTATTTTTTGCTTAAGCTGGGTTTCTTTATTTTTATTCATATTCTAACAAAGTCTCTTCTATAAGAATTCGTACAGCTAAAAATACTCTAACCACACAATACAATTTATAACACTCATAAAAAAGGGTGCACAAAAAAATCTGCACACCCAGCATTCAATCAATTATTACAAACAATTTCACTTTAAACCCAATACATCTCTCATTTCATACAAACCGGTAGACTTTGATGACAACCATGCTGCTGCACGTACCGCGCCACGCGCAAAAGACATTCGGCTTGTAGCTTTATGCGTTATTTCCACACGCTCACCATCTCCTAAGAACATAACAGTATGATCGCCCACAATATCACCACCTCTTACCGTGGCAAAACCAATCGTTTCTTTTTCACGCGCACCAGTTTGCCCCTCTCGACCATAAACAGCCACTGACCGTAAATCACGACCCAACCCATCAGCCACAGACTGCCCCATTGCTAAAGCCGTTCCTGACGGCGCATCCACCTTATGACGATGATGCGCTTCATAAATTTCCACATCATAATCATCACCAAGAATTTCTGCCGCTTTTTGTAGTATATTTAAGCAAACATTCACACCCGTACTAAAATTAGCCGCTTTACAAATCGAAGTCACCTTTTGGTAATCAAGAAGCATTTCTTCTTCTTCCGCCGTAAAACCTGTAGTACCTACAACTATGCCTTTTCCATACTCAGCACATAACGCTGCATTCGCCAACGTTGCATCCGGCGCAGTAAAATCAATCAACACATCAAAGTCATCAATCACTTCGGCCAAATCACCAGACACTTTCACACCATTTGCACCAAGCCCTGCTAATTCACCTGCATCCGCCCCTATTAATGAACTACCTGAAAGCACGATTGCCGCAGTCAATTCTGCCTCAGAAGATAAAGTCACAGCTTCTATCAACATTTTTCCCATTCGCCCTACAGCACCGGTCACAGCAATACGAGTCAAAACCTTCCCCTTTCATTCATTAAATTAACGCTTTCTGACACTTAACACCCAACAAAATAGGGAGCGAAATTCGCCCCCTTAACATAATACAAATTGAATACTACTGCTTCATATCATCAAAGAAACTTTTTACACCTTCAAACCACGTGTGTTGCTTAGGGCCATGTTTTTTATCCCCATTTCCACCCATCGTTTCTTGAAAAGACTTTAATATATCTTTTTGCTTCTTCGATAAATTGACTGGCGTTTCAACAATCACACGACACATCAAGTCACCCGCTGCACCGCCTCTTACTGGCGCCACACCCTTACCACGCAAACGGAACATTTTACCTGTCTGGGTTTCTTGAGGTATTTTTAAATTAACACGACCATCTAAAGTCGGTACTTCTAACTCACCACCTAATGCGGCATCAACCAGCGATATCGGCACATCACAATATAAGTTTTTACCATCACGTACAAAAATCTGATGCTCTTTTACAGAAACCTGCACATACAAATCGCCAGAAGGACCACCCTGCGCACCTGCCTCACCCTCACCCGCTAGACGAATACGGTCACCCGTATCAACTCCTGGCGGCACTTTAACCGACAACGTTTTCTGCTCTTCAATAACACCCGCACCACGACAAGACTTACATGGATTCTTAATGGTCTTACCTTGCCCACGACAATGAGGACATGTTTGCTGAACAGAGAAGAAGCCCTGCTGCATTCTGACCTGACCTGCGCCATGACATGTACCACATGTTTCAGGCTTAGAACCCTTTGCAGCACCTGAGCCACTACACGGCTTACAGTTCACATGAGAAGGCACTTTAATCTTAACGGTTGTACCCTTCACCGCACTTTCAAGATCTAAGTCGAGCGTATATCTTAAGTCAGCACCACGCGTACTTCGGCTTCGACCGCCACCGCCAGCACCGCCACCACCAAATATATCGCCAAAAACATCACCAAAGATATCACTAAAGCCCGCCCCACTACTATAGCCCGCACCACCACCTTGCTGATCAACACCTGCGTGCCCATACTGATCAAAAGCGGCGCGCTTTTGAGCGTCCGAAAGAACCTCATACGCCTCAGTCGCTTCTTTAAATTTGTCTTCTGCAGCAGCATCATCCGGGTTGCGATCAGGATGATATTTCATCGCCATTCGTCGATAAGCTTTCTTAACTTCTTTATCGTCTGCGCTTTTCGCTACACCCAGAACTTCGTAAAAATCTCGTTTTGACATAACACTCATTTAACCGTGGTTTCTATCTTTA
>Ga0105353_1000770_pt1 | contig 17212 bp, 14 predicted proteins | sample EN1Hudsemesocosm_2_FD_83657 | JGI IMG/M metagenome (GOLD analysis project Ga0105353, IMG submission 83657) | Methane-oxidizing microbial communities from mesocosms in the Hudson Canyon - EN10B Hudson Canyon | ecosystem: Environmental > Aquatic > Marine > Cold seeps | place: Hudson Canyon...
CGGTACGGGTAAAGAAGTGGTAGCTCAGGCTTTACATCGTGGCTCTGATAGAAAAAACAAGCCCTTTGTTCCTGTTAACTGTGGGGCAATTCCTGGTGAACTATTAGAAAGTGAATTATTCGGCCATGAAAAAGGTGCTTTTACAGGTGCCTTAACAGCAAGACAAGGGCGTTTTGAAATGGCTGAAGGGGGTACCCTATTTCTGGATGAAATAGGGGATATGCCTATGCCTATGCAGGTTAAATTATTAAGAGTATTACAGGAGCGTACTTTTGAGCGAGTAGGTAGTAATAAAACGATTGAATGTAATGTTAGGATCGTTGCAGCAACACATAGAAACCTGGAAAGTGAAATTAAAGAAAAGCGCTTTAGAGAAGACCTGTTTTATCGTCTGAATGTTTTTCCCATTGAGTTACCTTCTTTGAAACAAAGGGTAGAAGATATTCCCTTGCTGGTTAATGATTTGGTCAGCCGAATGCAAGCGGCAAAGAAGGAAACCGTTCGGTTTTCTACCGATGCACTGGCATTAATGATGCAACATCCCTGGCCAGGTAATGTCCGTGAGTTATCTAACTTTATTGAAAGGTTAGCGATTACTAACCCTAATTCAATTATTGATGCAACAGGCTTGCCTGCAAAGTTTCAGGGTTATGAAATTCCCGACGATTTGGTCATTGAAGAAGAGCTTGATGAAAACACTGAGGAAGCAGTGGAAGATAGCTCTGAAATGCCAAATAAAACTGAGCAGCAAGCCGAACCTGAGGTGATATCAGCAGTCTCTCAACTGCCTGAACAGGGAATGGATTTAAAAGAATATTTAAGTGATATGGAAATTAACCTCATTCAGCAAGCTTTGACTGAGTGTAATGGCGTCGTTGCACATGCGGCAAAATTGCTCAATATGCGCAGAACAACGCTGGTAGAAAAGTTGCGTAAATATGAGTTATCCTGATTTTCCTATTGTTAAGGGCACGATACATATCAGAACAAAAAAAGTTTTCACACAAAGTCACAAAGCCACCAAGAAGAGCGATTTCTTTTTCTTTGTGTCTTTGTGGCTCATCCATCTTACAAAAGATAAAAACTCTTAACTGAATGGTATTGGGGCGCAGTCCTTTAGGCTGCATTTTAAAAGCAGCCTAAAGGACTGCGCCCCAAATAATTGGTCAAGTTATTGTATGAATGCCCCTTGTAGGCTTGAATATTCCCCTAATGCTTCATAATACCCAACAGAACAGCAATATGAGCTAGTTCGGCAATACTGGAAACCTGTAGCTTCTTTTTTATTTGGGTGACATAGTTCGCGACCGTTTTATAGCCTAAACATAATTCATCAGCGATTTTATGGGCGGTGAGCCCTTTAGCCAGTAAGCTGAAAATATCAAATTCGCGCACTGAAAAATCAGCAATGATCTGCTGGTAATCATGGTTTGAGGGGTGTTCTGTATTTTCTTTAACGAGACCTTCCTCTATATAAGCTTGCCCTTGCAGAATACTTTCAATGGCCTCAGGTAGAATGTCGGGGGCACTATTCTTAGTGATATAGCCTTTTGCTCCTGCATTAAGCGCGCGCTGCACATAAACCTGTTCATCATGCACACTAAAGACCAAAATGCTGGCTGTCTGATCACGTTGCATAATGCGCTTAATGGTCTCAAGTCCTCCAATACCAGGCATAGATAAATCCATCACGATAATGTCGGGTTGATGGATTTGGTACAGTTGAATGGCTTGTTCGCCACGATCCGCTTCAGCAACGACATCAATATTAGGCGCAGCCGCCGCTAATAGTAGCTTAAACCCTGCTCTTACTACCGCATGATCATCGACTAATAAAACTTTTATGTTATTTACCATACAGTGGGATTTTTGCTTTTATTTGCATGCCTTGATTAGGCTGAGATTGTAACTCAAACGCTCCACCCAGCAATTTAATTCTTTCTGCCATACCCTGTAAGCCAAAGCCTGAACTGACTTTGTTTAGATCACAGCCCTGACCATTATCACTGATCAACAGATCAAGGGTCTGGGTCTCGTTATTTATATGGAGATTGATCGTTACCTGGCTGGCACAAGCATGACGCATAATATTGGTCAGGCTTTCTTGTATCACTCTGAATACCTGGATAACAATGGTTCGGTCCATGTTATCGACTGCATCATCAACCTGTAGCTTAAAAGCAGTAGAGGGTGCTCTGGATTGCCAATGCTCTAGCAAATCTTCCAGCGTTGCTTTTAGTCCAAGTTCAGTCAATATTAAAGGATGTAACTGTTTCATCATTGAGCGCAGTACAGTCATTAAATGATCACATATTTCAATAATGGAAGCGGTGATTTTTTTTGTATCTGATTTTTCATGGGCAGCGGTAACAGCCATTACTTTTATCGCAGTTAATGATTGACCAAATTCATCATGTAATTCTTGAGATAAGTGTTGGCGTTCTTCTTCTTGAATTTCTAAAGAATGTTGAGTCAATGCCTGATTCTGCTTTTGTGTACTATCAAGCACATCGGTCATATGATTAATGGCTTTGGCAATGCTGTCATATTCATCGGTTGAAAAGTCAGCTAGTTTTTTATGGTATTCGCCTTTTTCAATTCCCTTTAAGTGCTCCACAATGGATTGGATTGCCTGTAGGGTTTTATCAAAAACCAAGTGAACAGCAAGAAAAGTAAGCAAAACCAACAGTAATATTGAGCCAAAAAAAGCAATGGTTTCCTCCCATACCTCGGTAATTTCATCCATGGGATTAGCCTGGATAATTAGGGTCATAATGCTCTCATCAAAGGTCGTTATTTGATATTCAGCTTTAGGGTAGTTACTTTCTACAAGATTGATAAACCAGCGAGGCGGTATGTTTTGTTGGGTTTTACTGAGAGGGTTGGCTGTGATATTGACCATCTTTCCCGATGGTTGTTTAAGTTGAATGGTTAAATGGCGTGTTTGTTCTAAACTGCTTAAGCGATATATCCAGTCAGTTTTATTGCTTTTAGATGAACCAGCCCCTATTTTTATCAATTGTAATGCCAGTTTGATAGATGAATCGACTTCATTGCTTACAGCATTTCGGGCTTGCCAAACAGCAATAGTGCCACCCAGCATTAAAATGAACAGTGATATTAATAGAATTCTTAAGCTGATTTGGTAACGTAAACTCATGTGTATCGCTTATCTCAAGGACTAGAGCTTGTAAATCTATCAGAAAAGGATAGAATGATTTTGATTTATTTTAAATAATACAAAGAGTTTATGATTGAATTTGGTAAGTTTAATAAGCTAAAAATAGCTAATGCAGAGGGCAGAGATGTTAGCTTTGATGCTGGGGAGCTGGGTGAGGTTAAGTTGTTGCCCGCAGATGCGCCCAAAGATTGTAATGTAGGGGATGAGCTGAATGTATTTGTCTATTATGCAGCAAAAGGTAAATTACAAGGGACAACACGCATGCCTTTTGCTCAGGCCGATGATGTCGCCTATTTAAAATGTGTTTCAGAAAGCCATGCGGGGGCTTTTTTAGATTGGGGTTTAGCAAAAGATTTATTGTTACCTTTTAGTGAGCAAACGACTAAAGTTGTTGAAGGGCGATACTATTTAGTTAAGGTGTTTTTAGATGAAGATAACCTGATTGCAGCCTCCATGTTATTAGAAGATTTTATCGAAGATGAAGCCTTTTATTTAAAACCCGGTGAGCAAGTTGATTTGGTTATTGCGCATGAAACCGATTTAGGTATGAAAGCCGTTATTAATAATCAATACTGGGGGGTTTTATATAAAAATGAAATCTTTCAAAAGCTAAGGATAGGCCAGAAAACCAAAGGTTATATTAAAAAGATCAGAGATGATAAAAAGATTGATCTGGTGTTGCAGATAGAAAAATATGTCGAAAAAGTCGATTCGGTTACTGAAAAAATTCTGGCAAAACTAAAATCTCAAGGCGGGGTTATTTTGCTGACTGATAAAAGCCCACCTGAAGAAATTTATAAGATGTTTGGGGTTAGTAAAAAAGTTTTTAAACAATCTATCGGTGGTTTGTATAAAAAGCGGATGATTACAATTGATAAGCAGAGTATCACTTTAGTTGAGCCTGTAGAATAGATTGATTTGCTGGATTGGCCTGTATATTATTTAGTAGGGAGTAAGCGTGATGGATAAGATCAAATTCCTCTATGTAGAAAATAAAATCTCAAGAAAACATAGAAAGGTTCAGCAACAGTTGACCTTTTTTATGCAGGTGGAGAATGTTGCTTATGATAAGGCGCTTGAGGTGTTTTGGGCGGGTGAAGATGGCGTCTGGCATACTTTAGGGGCTAAATATCACAGTTTTCTGGGTAATGATAAAGAATACTGGCAGGCGTATATCAGCCTGACGGCAACTGAAAAGCAGTCATTACCGGGCAATATTCAGTTTGGCATACGTTATCGTATTTTTGATACAGAGTACTGGGATAATAATCAGGGACATAATTATCATAGTGAGGCGGACTCAGGGATACAACTGGCCCATCATAAGCTGGTGCAGAATATCAGTTTTAAAAACGCCTTTCATGAAGAGCTTGATCATATCCCCATTAATACTGCAGTTGATCAATCCTTTAATGCTGAGCATGTCACTATTCATTGGACCACTGATAATTGGGTGACCACCGAGAAGGCACCTTGCCAGCTAAAACGTAATTATTGGGATCATCAATTTAAAAGTAATGCCCGAAACCCTAATCAATATGGGGTTCAATTATGGACAGGACAAATTAACAGTGGTGATGCCTTTAGGTTGCAGTATGTTATTTGTTGTGAGCGGGATGGCAAGGCCTTATGGGAAAATAATGAGGGCAATAATTACGCTTTCCAAAGGGAACAATTAAAGGTTTTGATTCTGAATTTACATTGTTATCAGGAACAAAATCAGGATGAAAAATTCACTCAAGTTGCCAAGGCGATAGATGAGCAATGTGTTGATATTGTCTGTTTGCAGGAAGTGGCAGAATATTGGGGTGATGGTCAGGGTGACTGGGAGTCAAATTCTGCTAAAATCATTAATGATCGCTTGAGCACACCCTTTCATTTACACACGGACTGGTCACATTTAGGTTTTGATAAATTCAGGGAAGGGGTTGCTATTTTAAGCCGCTTTCCTCTTTCACATCATGAATCGAAATATGTATCGGATAGTGATGATATTTATAATATCCACTCTCGAAACGTGGTGATGGCTAGGGTTCATGTGCCTTATATTGGTCCGATCAATGTGTTTTCAGCACATTTAAGTTGGATGGAAGACGGTTTTCAGCAACAGTTTCAGCGCTTGCATGAGTGGGCAGAGCTTAGTCATACTGATGATGTTAAAGCGACCTTGCTTTGTGGTGATTTTAATATCACTGCCGGCACCAGTGGTTATGAATATGTCGTTAATTCTAATCAATATGATGATCAGTATTTAGCAGCAAATAAACACGGTGTTTTTGAAAAAATATTTAGAGTAAATGATGCGCACTGGCAAGACTTGCTGGCGGATGATTATCGAATTGACTATATCTTTATGAATAAAGCCAGTCAATTGCTGGTAACGTCTGCTAAAGTGTTATTTACCGATGATGATTATGGGCAAGTGTCCGATCATTGCGGATACTTTATGACCTTTGAACCAAAAATAAAAAAAATAGAAATTGAAGAGGGCTGATATGGAAATAGCAGAACATTATGCAACACCTATTCGTGGTGAATTAGGTGGCTCATTCGCAAGAGTGAATGATTTTAATCATGAGTTTTTTGTACGCTGGGGAAAAATGGATTTTGATATCCATCATGGCGAGCAAGTTAATCTTAAAGTGATATTAAAGATTTATAGTAATGCTGATATTTGTGAAACTTATATAGTCGATACTGAGCCTTATGATATTGAATGGGATCGACATAAGCGTAGAACCCGTGATTTTTTTATACATCCTTTTTCCAGTTCATACGGGCAAGTAAACTGTGTTAAATTTTCTTTTGTAGTGCATAAGGATGGACGTTCAATTGCATCAGAAAAAGAATATATTTATATGGACTGGCCACAATTACAGGCTGATCCGGATGAGCATCAGTTTCGCGAGATTACAGCTGAACATACAAGCCCTAACCATTACCGCACTTATGAGTTGAATGCGGGCGAGCTGCAATGTGATGTTGACTGGATGAATCATCATTTTGAGTCACTGGAGCTGGTCCCTAAATTTACCAAAGGCCAGTTGAATCATCCTTTTCACCCCAAGAGTTATATTCATCATCTGATTGATAAGGTCATGCAGTGTAAGCGCCATGATCATGAGCGATTATGTACTATTAAAGTCAGCGTTGATTGTATTGATGATGCTGATTTTGTCAGTCATTTGATTCATGCTAGTGAGCAGGGCGTATGGGTACAATGCATTGTTGACTGGCGGAAAATGACTATGACCAATAGTCAAAGTTATGCGCGTTTAAAACGTGCAGGGATTGAGTTAATTGGTGTGGTTTGTAGTCCTGATCATCATCTGATTGAAGTTGAACCTGATATGCATACCAAATTCATTATTTTTAATGATGAAGACTGCATCATGGGGTCTTTTAATATCACCTTCGATCGTTGGTGGGCTAACTGGGAATCGGGCATGACCTTCCATTCCAAAGGGGTCTGTCGGTTGATGGATAATATTTTTCAGAGCCAGCGTGGTGGAGTGATTCAACAGTATGGCATAGATCCGCACAGCCACTTTAATCTGCTCTATACCTTTGGTCACCATACCATGCAAAATGGTCAAAACTATCTGCCTCATCATGCTATTTTGGGTGAAATTAACCGAGCTCAGCATTCCATTAAGGTGACTTTGTTTTTGATTGGTGAGCTATTGGGCGATCATCATGATAGTGTGATTGATGCCTTAATCAATGCCAATAACAGAGGGGTGTATGTTCATGTTTTATTAAATGGACATATAGCCAGGCTGGGAACAGTCGGTGTGGTGCGCTCTATGGAAGAAGAGCTAAGCCATCCTTTATTGCCTGCTGTAGATAAGTTGAGGTTTGCTGGTGTCAAAGTAGGGTTGGTTTACGGACAAGATGATCATGATGTGCCGTATTCACCGATTCATTCGAAATACTGCATCATAGATGATCATATTGTTATTGATGGTAGTTTTAACTGGTATAACACCTCGGTGTTTTCCCATGATATGGTGGTAATTGCGGCTAATCATGAAGTGGCAAAACCTTATATACATGAATTTGATGAAATACAGTGTGCGTTTAGGGTTTTTTATTAAAAAAGAATAAAGAGTAACTCACACTAAGACACAGAGACACTAAGGAGATATATTATTTTCTCGTTCCCTCGCGCTGCGTGGGAATGCAGTTTGTGACGCGCCCGCGTCACAGGACGCAGGCGCGTCCTTTATGAGTTCCCACGGAGACCGTGGGAACTAGATCATGGCATTGGACTGCGCCCAACCTTGTCTTTTTAATTACAAATTACTATTTTCAAAAACAACAATAGATTTATCTTTAACTAGAAACGTTTTATCAGAGAAAGGTTTTTGATTTGGCCGGCGAATAATATCGTGAGGCGAATCTTTAGATGTATCGACAGACAGGCACCATGCTTTGCCTTCTATTTCAGGTAATTCACAGATGGTTTGTTGATGAGACATGTTAATAATCACATGGACATCAGCTTCATCAACCCCTGCTAAAGTAAAGGCTAATAATTGATTTTCTGGATCATCCCATAAAGGCGTATCAATTTTGGCGCCATGCCATGAAATATCTCTGATCCCTCTTTCTTTAATTATATTGCCCGTTAAAAAACGTCGACGCATAATGGATTTATGGCGTTTACGTAATGTGATCATGTTTTGAACAAAACGCAACATATCCGCATTTTTCTCAGTCATCTCCCAGTCTATCCAGGTAATTTCATTATCCTGACAGTAACCGTTGTTATTACCTTGTTGAGAGTTAAGGATTTCATCTCCAGCCAGCATCATCGGTACACCTTCACTTAGTAACAGCAGGGCGAATGCATTTTTGGCCTGTTTTTTCCTATATCCAAGTACATCTAAATTATCAGTCGGGCCTTCTATACCGCAGTTTGAACTAATATTGTTATTACAGCCATCTCTACTTTCTTCACCATTTGCATGGTTGTGTTTCTCGTTATAGCTGAATAAGTCATTTAAAGTAAAGCCATCATGACAGGTGATGAAGTTAACACTATTAATCGGTAAACCATCCTGGTGTTGATAAAGGTCACTACTCCCCGATAGGCGGGTGGCTAGTTCTTTGATTTTTCCTTTATCTCCACGCAAGAATTCACGCATTACATCTCTGTATTTACCATTCCATTCTGCCCAGCGATGACCAGGGAAATTACCTACCTGATAGAGGCCTGCAGCATCCCATGCCTCAGCAATCAGCTTGGTTTGTGATAGTTGTTCTGAGAGCTCTATGCTCCAAAGTACGGGAGGATCCTCAAGTACATCGCCCCCTTCACCACGAGCTAAAGCGCTGGCTAAATCAAAGCGGAAGCCGTCAACGTGCATTTCTCTTACCCAATACTCAAGACTGCTGGTGATAAATGAAGAGACCAGTGGATGGTTGGCATTAACGGTGTTGCCGCAGCCAGTATAGTCATGCAAAACACTTTTATCATCCTTAGCGTGGTGATAAAAAATATTCTCGCCTATGCCTCGAAAGTTAATGATCGGGCCGCCGATACCTGCTTCTGAGGTATGGTTGTATACCACGTCTAAAATAACCCCAATATTTGCTTTATGCAGGGCTTTAACTAAGTCACGGAACTCTTGTACATGGGTGCCCTGCGCAGGTGTGACGCAATACCCTGGATGTGGGCTAAAAAAACTGTGAGTGCTGTAGCCCCAGTAATTATTAAGACCAAGATCTATAGTGCCTCTTGGCGCGTCTTGTTCATCAAAAGCCATGACGGGTAGTAATTCGACATGGGTGATGCCCAGCTTTTTTAAATAGGGTATTTTTTCAATTAACCCTGAGAAAGTACCTGGGTTAGTAACTTTGGCAGAAGCATGACGGGTAAAGCCACCGACATGTAATTCATAAATAATGGATTTTTCACTGCTAATACGGAGAGGTTTATCGCCTTCCCAGTCGTAGTCATTATCATCAACTACCATGCAACGCATTGAAGTTAATATGTTATCTCCAGGGTTACACGCTGCCTGGCGATCCCAGTTTATATCGCATACTACTCGTGCCCAAGGGTCAATGAGATGTTTATCCTTATCAAAAAGAAAACCCGCTTCCTTGGGTTCAGTGGGACCATCAATACGCCAGGTAAACCAGGTTCCTTTAGGCAGTCCTACGACGTATACATGCCAGGAATAGAAGGTTCTATTAAGTTCTTTTTCTAACTGGATAACTTGAAAAGGTTCTTTACATTGTGCAGATTTAAAGAGAAATAACTCTACACTGCTGGCGTGGCGCGTGAAAATTGAGAAATTAACCCCTTTTGAATCGGGCTTTGCACCAGAGAGGTATGAACGGCCTGGTTTATATCTATATTCTTTATTTGGCATTAGAGTAGAGGGTCAATATAAAAAATGCTTGGGAAACTTTAAATATCTTGTCTTTATTTATTAAACGGAAGAAAGATTAATCAGAGGACAGCAATCTAAAGTAATGTAGAAGCTAATACCTAGTATTATCGTAAGTTTTTTGTGACAAAGCAAAAGATTTAATTACAATGATGGGAAATCAACTGTTTATAGCAATAATTAAGTGATATTTGTGGGTTAAATATAGCTTGTTAAAAGCTAGAAATGCGTGTTTTTTGGCAGTGTTTGCTGGAATTGGCTAATAAATTGGGCTGAAAATAACAAAAATGAGCCTCTCACATTAAAGATTAAGGCAGTGACAGGGTGTAATGGCAATGCCGTTAAGTTAAGAAATTTAACAAGATTTTATTCTCACACAAAGTCACAGAGGCACAAAGAAAAGAAAAAAAACCGCTCTTCTTGGTGGCTTTGTGCCTTTGTGTGAAAGTTTTTTGTTTTGATATAAATCTTGCCTTAACCCAATGACATTGGGTGTAATAACATGGTTAAAAGACAGAGATGGAAGGCAAAATGAATGTAAAAGATAAGGTGGATATCGAGCAAAAGCCTATGAGTCCATGGCGGGAGGCCCTTAATGACATTATTTTTGGATCAGAAACAAGGTTGGGGAAAGTTTTTGATGTAGTGTTGATAATAAGTATTGTCTGCAGTGTTATTGTCGTTATGCTGGGCAGTGTGGAACTGGTTCAGGTGCAAAATACAGCGTTATTATTTTATCTGGAGTGGTTTTTTACCCTGTTATTTACCCTGGAATACGGCTTGCGATTAATTTCAGTGCAACGGCCTTTGCTTTATGCGCGTAGTTTTTTTGGGGTTGTTGATTTTTTATCTATTATTCCAACCTATCTGAGTTTATTGATTCCCAGTGCTAAGTACATGCTGGTTATTCGTATTCTGCGTTTGTTACGTATTTTTCGGGTATTAAAACTGACCGCTTATATGGGGGAAGCGCAGGTTTTAATGGCTGCTTTAAGAAAAAGCGGGCGTAAAATTTTGGTTTTTCTATATACCGTACTGACTTTAGTCGTTGTGTTTGGGGCTTTGATGTATGTTGTGGAAGGAAGCGAGGCGGGGTTTACCAGTATTCCAAGGTCTATGTATTGGGCCATGGTCACCTTAACCACGGTAGGCTATGGCGATATAGCACCGCAATCAGCATTAGGGCAGATTATTGCCTCATTTATTATGATTATGGGTTATGGCATTATTGCAGTGCCAACGGGAATTTACAGTGCAGAATTAATTAAGTCTTTTCAACCAGAAAAAATGACTAATATAGCCTGTGATGATTGTGGAAAAATAGGCCATGATACTGATGCTGAATATTGTAAGTATTGCGGACATTTTTTGACTAAGTAAACCATTTTCTCTGCAGATTTTTGTAGTAAATGTAACAATCAATGACTTATATTTCTTATGCACAAAAGCTGTGGATAACTCTGTGAATAACTGTCTGATAACTACCTCTAATATTGATGTTTTCTAGCTTGTTATTAAATTGCGTTATTTTTAGGCATAGCTTGTGTTTTTATATAAAACAATGACATATGGTTTTTTTTGGGGTGTTGTTTAAAAAGTCAATGGCTAGGTGGTGGGATAATGGAGGGCTTAAAAAAGAGTGTGTATAAAGAAGTTATTTTAACCGTATGAATTACGAGGTTTTTGTTGTTGTGAATTACACTTTCATTATTTAATTTTTTTATGTTTTTATTTATTCTACTCAATCTTTGTATGGCTTTTTTGTTAAAGGATGATTCGACGCTTGCTGTTGTTTTTTCGTCGACCTATGCTTTTACACTAGGGGCCTGTTTACTCTTGTTTAACCTGCTTGATAGTTGCTTGAAATATAAAGTATTAGCGTATAAATTTCGCTATGATTTGTTTGCTGTTGGTGCATTATTGGTATGGTTTTCCTATTGGCCTGCTTTTTTTAGACAAGGCTCACCCGTATTTGATCTTTACCCCCTATATTTTTCCTTGATTACCGCTTTATTTTCTTTGTCTTTTATACGAAAACGCGAGCATATAGATAAAGATGCATTGCTCTGGTTGCAGTGGTTGTCTGATAGTGGCCGGTTTAACCCGGTGATTGTTATGCTCTTGGTTATTGTTAGTCTGGCTGTCCCTCAACAGTTTATGTTGTTCCCTATTGCTATGTCGTTATTAATCATGCGCTTTGCTTTAGCCTGTTGTTTGAATAATGAATAAAAAACTGTTTGCAGTGTCAGTTATAATAGCTCGCTAATGGGTGGGGCTATTGTGCTACAGCAGAAATTATTAAAACGGGGAGAGTAAAATGCGAACAGTTTCAGTGTTTAGTGCGTTGTTTTTAACCGCGTGCGTCACAATCAATATATATTTTCCAGCCGCCGCCGCAGAGCAAGTGGCTGATGAAATTATCAAGGGTATTCAGTCTGAAAGCAGTGTAGATTCAGAGATTAAAGAATTATTACCACCTCAGACTAAAAGTGAAGGGATTCAATCCCCTGTTTATCAATGGGCTGAGGCCGCAATTGAATTTGTATTCCCATCGGCACATGCGGCTGGAGCCAATTTGTCAGTTAATACGGCTGGAATACGGCAATTGAGGGCGAGCATGAGTTCGCGCTTTTCAGTGTTAAAACCCTTTTATTCTAGTGGCGCTGTAGGGGTTAAAGCGGATGGCTTTATCGTTGTTAAAGGTTCTGTTGCGCTTAAAGACAGGAATAAAGTCAATAAACTGGTGGCAGCAGAAAATGCGGACAGACAAGCTTTGTATCAGGCGATAGCCAATGCAAATGGTCATCCTGAATGGTTCGCACAAATTAAATCAACCTTTGCTGCTCGCTGGGTGAGCAATGCGCAATCGGGTTGGTGGTATCAATCTTCAAATGGTAGTTGGAAACAAAAATAAACATGGCACGTAGACGAAGTAGAAAGAAAAAGTTACCTGAAGCAGCAGTGGCTGCCACCATTGAGTCATTGGCTCATGATGGCAGAGGGGTTGCACATGTCGATGGCAAAGTGATTTTTATAGATGAGGCTTTGCCGGGAGAAGAGGTCGAGTTTATTTATACCGATAGCCGTAGAGACTATGCGGAAGGTAAAGTTGATAAGCTAATAAGCCGCTCTGAACATCGTACTGAGCCAAAATGTGTGCATTTTGGTTCGTGTGGTGGCTGTAGTTTTCAACATGTAAAAGATGAACAGCAAATCAGGATTAAAGAAGGCTTGCTAAAAGAACAGTTTAGTCGCATTGGCAAAGTCGAAATTCCGCAAATTTGGGAGCCTTTAACGGGGCCTCATTGGGGTTATCGAAGAAAAGCGCGGATGGGTGTTAAATATGTAGCTAAAAAAGGCCGGGTATTAGTCGGCTTTAGAGAGCGTAGAAATCCATTTTTGGCAGAAATTGAAAGCTGTAAAGTGATGCATCCTATCGTGGGTGAGAAGCTGATGGATTTATCTGAAATGATCGGTGGATTAACGATTAAAGATAAAATTCCGCAGATTGAAGTGGCGATTGGTGATGAGGATTGCGTGTTGGCTTTTAGAGTTCTGGAGCCGCCCACAGACGAAGATAAAGAGCGCATGCGTGCTTTTGGTCATCAGCACAATATGAGTATTTGTTTGCAATCTAAAGGTCCGGATACCATCGTGCCGATTGAAGGTGAGCCAGAAATTACGCCGTCTTATGCTTTACCAGACCAGGGTGTGGAATTTAAATTCAAGCCAGCCATGTTTACTCAGGTAAATTATGAGATAAACAAAAAAATGATCACGCGAGTTATTGAGGCTCTGGATTTAAACGAAAATGACAATGTGCTGGATTTATTTTGTGGCCTGGGTAATTTTACTTTACCGATGGCAACAAAAGCAGGGCATGTTGTGGGGGTTGAGGGTGATCAACCTTTGGTCAATCATGCCAAAGAAAATGCAAAATTAAATAATATAGACAATGTTGAGTTTCATGCCGCTGATTTAACTAAAGATGTCAGTGTTCATGCCTGGGCAAAGCAAAAGTTTAACAAAGTGATGTTAGATCCTTCCAGAGCGGGTGCTTCAGAAGTATTGCATAATTTAAAACACTGGAACCCTGATCAGATTATGTATGTATCCTGTAATCCGTCTACTTTAGCTAGAGACGCCGGGATCTTAGTTAATGAATTAGGCTATAAACTGGTCAAAGCGGGTGTGATGGATATGTTTCCTCAAACAGGGCATGTGGAATCTATCGCATTGTTTGAAAAAGCCTGAATTTCTTTGGAAGTGAGGCTTCAGCCTCGCCAAAGTATTGCTAAAATAATGAATATCCCACAGTCTTATATACATATTTCCATTGCTAATCAGCAGTTAACGTTGATTACAAATACTGAATTGGAAAAAAACTATGTAATCTCAACTGCTAAAAATGGCGCGGGTGAGAAAATGGGCAGTGAATGTACGCCGACAGGTTGGCATAAAGTGCGCGCTAAAATTGGTGATAAACAGCCATCGAATGCAGTGTTTATAGGACGCAGGCCGACAGGTGAGGTTTATAAACCTGCATTAGCGATGCAATATCCACAAAGAGACTGGATATTGTCGCGCATACTTTGGCTGGGTGGTCTGGAAGCAGGAAAGAACCGCTATGGTCAGGTTGATTCCAGTTGGCGTTATATTTATATTCATGGTTGTCCCGATGAGCTGATGCAAGGTAAGCCTGAATCTCATGGTTGTGTCCGCATGAAGAATGCAGATGTTATTGATCTATTTGACAGTATTGAAGTTGGCTTAAAAGTATTAATAGAAGAATGAGTGAGTATTTAAAGCATGTCTAGAATTGTTTTAGGCATAGAGTATGATGGCAGTCTTTTTTCTGGCTGGCAATGTCAAAAAGATAAGCGTACTGTGCAGGATGAGGTCGAAAAAGCCTTGTCAAAAGTTGCAAATGAAACAGTCGGTGTTCGATGTACAGGGAGAACTGATTCTGGTGTGCACGCATTAGAGCAAGTTGTGCATTTTGATACAGATGTCAGGCGAGAGCTAAAAAGCTGGGTGATGGGGGCAAATGTAAATTTACCTGATGATGTCAGAATTATCTGGGCAAAACATGCGGTAGATGATTTTCATGCCCGTTACAGTGCTATTGCTCGTTTTTATCGCTACATTATATTGAACAGGCCTGTTAAATCGGCTTTGTCTCGTAGTCAGGTTACCTGGTGTTATGAGTCTTTGGATGAAGCTAAAATGCATCAGGCGGCACAAGCTTTGATTGGTACTCATGATTTTTCTTCGTTTAGGGCCAAAGGATGTCAGTCTGTAAGTCCAAATAGAATAATGCATTTTATTAATGTTTACAGGGAAGGGGACAATGTCATTATCGATTTATCGGCCAATGCTTTTTTGCATCATATGGTAAGAAATATTGCCGGTGTATTGATGGCGATTGGAACGGGGGATAAGCCCGTTAGCTGGACCGAAGAGCTGCTGGAGAAAAAAGACAGGCAACAGGCTGGGGTAACTGCGGCCCCGTATGGTTTGTATCTGGGTGGAGTGTATTATCCCGAAAAATATGGGCTTGAGAAAAACCCTGTGTTTGATTTGTTGCCAGCCAATGCCAGTCGCTTTGAATATTAAGTAGTCTGTTGGCATTGGGGCGCAGGCTTCAGCCTGCATGGGGTCTGCGAAAAAGCAGGCTGAAGCCTGCGCCCCAAAGTTATGACTGTCACGATGTATGCCGATCAGCCTGTTTTTTCGGCTGATAAATACTTATTGTTACATTTTCCCTGTATGATTCAACTTTTCGTTATTGTTATTAAGTTAAGGTTTTACATTTAATGATGTTTGATATAAATAATTTTTTATCTTTTCAGGTGCATGGTGCAGCTGGAGGGCATAAAGCAAGTGATGGTGTTGCTGGTGGGGTTGAGACCCTACTGACTTTTTTAGAAAGCCTGATTGGTCTTTCGCCTGTTGAAATGTTTTCGGCGATTATGCCGGGTGTTTCAGCAATGGCAAATATTCATCCCATCGTAGTACATTTCCCCATTGCCTTTTTAGTGGCTTTTTTTGTGATGGATTTGCTTGGCTCTTTAATACAGAAAGAAAGCTGGCGGCAATTAGCGACAGGCTTGCTGTATCTGGGTACTTTGGCGGCAGCGGCAGCGGTAGCAGCCGGCTTGGCAGCAGAGGGTTCCATTGAGCATGGTGAAAATGTCCATTTAGTTATGGGGCGACATGAATTATTCGGTATTTCAGTTTTATGTCTGTCAGTACTGTTATCAGTCTGGCGCTTGTTAAGTGGTGGTATTGTTAATGGTGTTTCCAATATTGTTTTTATAATGTTGGCAGCTTTATTGAATATTTTGCTAATGTTAGGTGCTGATCTGGGTGGATTAATGGTCTACAAACATGGCGTAGCAGTCGAAGCCGTAAAACTCACCAGTATGGATTATTTTCACGAACATACACATTCGCATTAATATGTTAAGAGTGGGCATTAGCTACCCTTCTGAATATCAAGGTAGTGACAGCAAAGTACTTGTGACTAATCATTTTAACATTTTTGATTTTAACGTTTCCTGTAGGATGGACAAAGAGGCTTTATCTCGTGCCCATCAAAAATGCAATACAGATAAAGGTGGGCACGTCGTACCTCCTTTGCCCACCCTACCATTTTGTTAAATTAATTTTTGCTACTTACTTATGAGTCATAAATAAATTAAAGCTCTTTCTTTTTTACCTTGCACCTTTAACCTTTAACCCGCTCTTTTATGTTATCCTAATCGGCTTGATTTTATGAGGCTGTTTATGCGTACTCGGGTTAAAATTTGTGGCTTTACTCAGGTTCAAGATGCTGTAGCTGCGGCTAACTTAGGTGTTGATGCCATTGGTTTGGTTTTTTACCCGCCTAGTCCACGAAATGTCAGTATTGAGCAAGCGATAGAAATTGTTAATGCTTTGCCTGCTTTTGTTACTGTGGTGGCGTTATTTGTTGATGAGCAGGAAGCACAAATACGAGAAGTATTAGATAAAGTGTCAATTGACTGTTTGCAGTTTCATGGTGATGAGTCAGTTGCAGCTTGTGAGCTTTATAATAAACCCTATATGAAAGCAATCAGGGTGAAACCTGAGCTGGATATTATGGCGATTGCCAAAGAATATCAAAATGCGGCTGCTCTATTGCTGGATGCGTATCATCCAGGAATTAAAGGCGGCAGTGGTAGTCAGTTTGACTGGAATTTAATTCCACAAAACTGTTCATTACCTGTTGTATTGGCGGGTGGTTTGCAGGTAGATAATGCAAAACAGGCTGTGGAATCAGTCAGACCTTATGCGCTGGATATCAGTAGCGGGGTTGAAAGTAGTAAAGGTATTAAGGATGTGGCTAAAATGGCTGCATTTATTCAAGCGATTAATGAAGGCGACAGGTAAATAAATGTATAACATGCCGGATGAACGAGGTCACTTTGGCCCTTATGGCGGGATTTTTGTAGCAGAAACTTTAATGCCTGCTATTACAGAATTGAATGAAGCGTATCAGCGTTATATGAAGGACCCTGAGTTTATCGCTGAACTGGATGCTGATCTACAGCATTATGTTGGACGACCGTCCCCGCTTTATCATGCTCAACGCTGGAGTAGAGAATTA